>OHPQ01000013.1_pt1 | contig 216615 bp, 192 predicted proteins | sample 1577821 | NCBI WGS metagenome assembly OHPQ01 (sample SAMEA3879509, study PRJEB24766) | human gut metagenome | biome: human-associated habitat; feature: feces | place: USA | collected 1985/1987 | reverse complement strand
TAGTAATTCTTCCTTGCATGGTGTTTTTATTAGGTATTTATTTTTCTGTAAAGGATATTTATAATAATATTTTTTTATTTTCATTTTTAATTTGTTTCTTTACTTTCTTGTTAGGTGGACAGTTACTCGATAAGTTTATTAATGTGTATGGTTACGATTTTTCAGAAGATATAGAATTACATACTGATCTGATTTTATTGATTGGGCTGACAGGATTGATGTTGGGATATTTTTTGGCAGATAAAGCACAAGGAAATAAGCATGTTTTTATAGCAGTGGATTATAATAGTACTTATTACGTGAACGTAAGAACTGTTAGTAAATATTTATTTTTTGTATCATATACATTATGGATGCTTATCTTGTTAGATAATGTTCTTTATGTTGTTCAATATGGATATATTAGTTACTATTTGTCATATTCAAGTAGAGTGCCTGCTCTTATAAGAGTGTTTGGCTATATGGCTCCATCTGCATTCTTTTTGTATCTAGCAACAATGCCCAAAAAAGGAGAAGCTAAAATAGTTATTATAATGTACTTTTTTTATCTGTTATTGTCATTAGGAACAGGGCGACGAATTTATTTCATGACTGGAATCTTGATCATATTTGCTTATATGATGCTACGAAATATAGTTAATCCTGAAAGAAAACCTTGGATTAACAAAAAACAGTTGATTTATATATGTGTATTAGTTCCTGTATTATTAACGTTTATGTATTTATTCGAATATATTAGATCAGAACATGCGGTGGGTACAGCTTCCGCATATTCTCCTTTACTAGGTTTTTTTGTTCGCCAAGGAACCTCTATAAATGTTATCAAATATACAGAGTTATTTGAAACAAGGTTGAATCCTGATGCTTATTATTCATTATATAATACTTTAAAGTGGTTATCAGATAGTTGGATTGATCATCTTTTGAATTTAAATTTGAACTTTGAATTTGGACGGCAATCATTGGAAACTGCAATATCTGGGACATATCTTGCTGATTTTGTTTCGTATAATGCTAATCCAACTACCTATTTGACGGGTATGGGATATGGTTCCTGTTATCTGGAGGAATTATATGTTGATTTTGGTTATATTGGGGTATTCTTAGGCAATGTTATATATGGTATTTTGTTGTGTGTTTTATTAAAAAATGCGGTAAATAGAGGGAATATATGGAGGATTGCGATTGGATTGTTTATGATAGACGCAATATTCAAAGCCCCAAGAGCTACATTTGATGCTTTTTTTGGATCATTTTTGTATTTTAATTCTTGGGGACCATTTTTGCTGATCTTTATTTTTGTTAATGTTTGCATGACAAAGAATAATAGATATGTGAGATAGCTTGTTATAAACTCTATTTAGTGTAATGATAGTAGGTTCTAATAATATTACCAAAAATAATAAACGTATTGCTGAAAATACGTTTTTCTTATATATTCGGATGCTTTTGATAATGTTAGTGTCCCTTTATACTTCACGTGTAGTATTGAAAGTCTTGGGTGTTGAAGATTTTGGGATATATAATGTAGTTGGAGGTGTAGTAGCAATGCTGAATATTATAGTTAATACATTGTCACGAGCCAGTACCCGTTTTATCACATTTGCTTTAGGAAAGGACGACAAGGAAGAATTGAAACAAATTTTTTCAACAGTGATCTGTATTCATCTTCTTTTGGCTGGACTTCTTGTTCTTGTAGGGGAGACTGTTGGTTTGTGGTTTGTATGTAATAAATTGGTTATACCAGCAGAAAGAATGACCGCTGCTTTATGGGTGTATCATAGTTCTATTTTAATTGCAGTTGTTACTTTTGTGAATATACCTTATAATGCTTTGATTATTGCGCATGAGCGGATGGGGGCTTTTGCTTATATTTCTATAATAGAGGTTTTTCTAAAATTATTAGTGGCATGGACTTTGATTTATACGTCTCAGGATAAATTAATTATATATGCTGTACTTCTCTTTGTTGTTCAATTTTTAATACGGATAGTATATGGCTATTATTGTTCTATCCATTTCCCGGAATGTAAGGTTAAGTTAGTTTGGAATGTACAATGGCTGAAAAAAATTTTTGCTTATGTAGGATGGACATTAAATGGAAGTTTTGCGATTGTGGGATATACACAGGGTATTAATATACTTTTAAATCTTTTTTTTGGCCCTTCAGTCAATGCCGCACGAGCTATTGCTGTCCAAGTAGAAGCTGCTGTTGTTTCTTTTGTGCAAAATTTTCAAACAGCAGTTAGACCTCAGATTGTAAAATCATATGCTATGTCTGATATACTATATATGCATAAATTGATTATTATGTCTTCAAAGTATGGCTTTTTTTTGATGCTATTAATAGTTTTGCCACTTACATTATGCATAAATCCAATATTAAAAATGTGGTTAGGAAATGTGCCTGAATATACAGCTGGTTTTGTGCGTATAATGTTTATTGTTGCGTTGTTATGGCCTTTACGTGGTGCTATGATTGATGCAATTCATGCGACGGGGGATATAAAGAAATTTCAAATATACGAAGGGACTTCTCTTTTATTGACTGTTCCTATTGCTTATCTGGCATTGGAATTTTATCATATTTCTCCAGAAATTGTCATGTGTATCTACCTTTTTGTTGAACTTTTTACACAGGGCATACGAATTTGGATTGTCTTGAGTAAAATATCTATTTCCTATCGTTGTTATTTTAGAGAAGTCTTATATCCGATTGGTATATCTTCTTTGTTTGCTTTTATTCCATTCTTCTTGATTCATATGACAGAAAACGAGGAATTTTCTAAAGTTGTGCTTTATATGGCTGCGTCTTTTTTTTACGTATTGATGTGCATATTGATTTTTGGAATGAAATGGACGGAGCGGATTTGGACGTTTAATTATATTAAAAAATTAGTATGGATATTTATAAGGAAAGTGACTTTCTGGAGATGAAGTGTATATGTTGGTTGATATTGAAGGAACGAAAGTTCGGAGGGTTATAAAAATCATAAAAGAAGATATAGAATGAAGTTAGTACTTGGAACAATGACATTCGGAGAGTCCGTATTCGCTCCGAATGTGGATGAGTTTGTAGAGATGTTTCTAGATGCGGGATATGAGGAGCTTGATACGGCATATGTCTACAACGAAGGGAACTGTGAAAAGCTGTTGGGAGAGGTTCTGCCTAAACTCCGCAGCCCGTATAAAATTTCAACAAAAGTGAATCCTCGGATTACCGGTAAGTTGGACGGAGAAGCTGCCTATATTCAACTAAACGAGTCGTTAAAAAGGCTAGGGGTTCCTGTAGTAGATATTTTCTATCTTCATTTTCCCGATCCTGCAACGCCGGTGGAAAACGTTTTGGAGGCCTGTAATAATCTCTATCGAGAAGGAAAATTCAGAGAGTTAGGACTTTCTAATTTTCCGGCATGGATGGTTGTGGATGTATGGCATATCTGCCATAAAAACGGTTGGGTATTGCCGACTGTGTTCGAGGGTATTTACAATCCTTTGACTAGAAAAGCAGAAACTGAGCTGAACGAATGCTTGAATCATTTCGGGATTCGTTTCTATGCCTATAATCCGATGGCTGGCGGATTACTTACAGGACGTTATGGAAGATATGAGGACGCTCCGATGGATGGGCGCTTCACGCATCGTCCGAACTACCAGAAGCGTTACTGGAAAAAGAGCTATTTCGATGCAGTGGAAATTATCAAATTGGCCTGCGAGGAAGAGGGTATTACTACTATTGAAGCAACTTATCGCTGGCTTGCTTATCATTCTATGTTGAATGTGGAACGTGGGGATGCGATTATCATCGGTGCTTCCAAGGCGGATCACCTGAAGCAGAATATGGAAACAGTGAAAGCGGGTCCCTTGTCGGATGCGGTCGTGGATGCTTTTGAAAAAGCCTGGCAGCACTGTAAAGCGGATTGTCCTGAATACTTCACTTTGTATAAAGGTAAAGGCTCTGTGGGAGGAGAGAAGAAATAATGCTGAATCAAGAAAGAGTATTTGATGTGTTGGCAAAGCATGGTGTTACATTCTTTACGGGTGTACCGGATTCTTATTTGAATGGTTTCTGTAATTATGCCCTAAACAATTGTGGAAGTAGAAATATCATTGCGGCCAATGAGGGGAATGCGGTAGGTATTGCCTCTGGACATTATTTCGCAACAAAAGAGATTCCTCTTGTCTATATGCAGAACAGTGGACTGGGGAATACGGTGAATCCTTTGGTAAGTCTTGTGGATAAGGATGTGTATGCTGTTCCTATGCTTTTACTTGTCGGCTGGCGTGGGCAAGGAAACTCTGAGCCGAATCATCCGCAGCATAAGCTACAGGGGGAGATTACACCCGAACTGCTGGAAATCATGCACATCCCCTACACCATCCTTGATGATGACGATGATAAGTTTGCTAAAACAGTGGAGAAGGCGGTCAAATATTGTAAAGAATCCCGACAGCCTTACGGTTTGATCGCACCAAAGGGTGTCATGGCGGCGAGTGATAAGCCGAATAACGTGGACAATACTTATCCAATGAGTAGGGAAGAAGCAATGGAAATCATTTTGAACAATATGCCGGAGAATACCATCTATTCCGTAACGACAGGAAGAGCAACTAGAGAACTGTTTTTCTTGCGAGAAAAGAGAGGCGAAACAAAAGCGCATGACTTTCTCAATGTCGGTTCTATGGGACATGCAAGCTCTGTGGCGTTTGGGATTGCACTGGAGAGACTTGAACGGAAGGTTGTTGCTTTGGATGGTGATAGCGCCTGCATGATGCATATGGGAGCAATGACAATGGTCAGCAAGCTTGATGCTCCAAACTTCATGCATATCGTTTTGAACAATGGAGCGCATGAGTCTGTGGGCGGGCAACCATCTGCCGGTCATAAGGTTGACTTTACCAAAATAGCGGAGGCATGCGGATATACGACGGTCGGACATCCTGTAACAACAAAGGTGGAGCTGAAGGAGGCTTTGGAAATTCTACGTGATTGTAGCAAGGCGTCTTTCATTGATTGCCGAATTCATAAGGGATTGAGCAGAAAATTGCCACCGATTGTGTTTGAGCACAGAAAAGTGATAAATGACCTGATAGATGATTTGAACGAATAAAAATAATAATGGGTAACAAAACAAAGTCCCGTATTAATCGGAAGGGAGAAATATAATCATGAACAGTATGGAAAAAACAAGAGAATTTCTGAAGTCAATCGGTCTCCCCGGAGGGGATGCATACGATTTGCCTACTTCTGAAAAACGATTTGCGGATGGTGGCCAGTACCGCTTTGAAGTTCCCGGAATTCAAGGCCCGAAAGTAATGCAGGCTCTTTTGGAGGCAATGGATGGGTACGGTTTGTACCTGCACCGTGTGACGCAGACTCAGGGTATTATACGTTTGACAGATGAGGAGATTGGTAAGATGGTGGAGCTTGCCCACAAATGGCAGACTGATCTGATTCTTGCCATCGGCCCCCGTGCAACCACGGACACGTCTGCGTCGGTACATACGGAGGAGGGTGTTCGTATGGGGTATCGTTTGCGTGGTCAGGAGCAGATTGTTCGCGCCATAGAGGATGTGAAACGTGCCGCTCGTCTCGGATGCCGTAGCTTCCTTGTTTATGATGAAGGATGCCTGTGGGCATTGAACGAAATGCGCAAAGCAGGAGAGATTCCTATGGACTGTCATTTTAAGGTATCTGCCCATACGGGACACGGAAATCCTTGTTCCGCAAAGTTGTTGGAAAGAATTGGAGCAGACTCTATAAATCCTGTTCGTGACATTCAGCTCCAAATGTTAGCGGCTATGCGTCAGGCAGTGGACTGTCCAATCGACATTCATACCGAAAACCCGAAATCCACAGGTGGGTTTATCCGTCATTACGAAGTGCCGGAAATGATCCGTATAGCCGCACCGATTTACCTTAAGACCGGAGGTTCCGTGGCTGTGACTCACAGCTGGAGCAGTACCGAGGACGATGCGCGTAAGCGTGCAAAACAGTGCTGCCTTGTGAAGCGCATGATCGATGAGTATTATCCGGAAGCTGTTTGGTCTCCGAGAGGCAGTCTACTTTAAGATATTAAGATTGAAGTTCAGACGAATAGATAGAAAAGGAAAAGAAAAGAATAATCATGAGACATCATTTATATAATCCGGGTTTCAAATTTGTAGTGGAACCTGAGCATTTTAATAAGTATACTGACCGTGAGTTGCTTCAGTATTGCCTTGGAGCAACCATGTACATGCCGGGGTTCAAGGACTTTACTCCAAAAATATTAAATAACTCAATACCAGGTCTGACAACCATAGTTCTCTGTTTTGAGGATGCCTGCCCGGAAGAAAAAGTTCCAGAAGCTATGGATAACGTTCATCATCTGTTGGCAACGGTAACGGAAGCTGTGGAAAATGGAACGTTGGATGCCGATAAGGTTCCGCTGATCTTTGTCCGTATTCGTAATCTTGCTCAGTTCAAGGCATTTGGAGAAAGGTTGACGAAACAGGAGGTTAAGTCCTTGTGTGGTATTAACTTCCCGAAATTTAACGCCGAGAATGGCTATGAATATTATGCATACCTACGAGATCTGAATGACCGCTTTGGTGAGATCCTCTATGGTATGCCGATTATTGAGGATGCGGAAGTTGCTTATAAAGAAACTCGCATGATAGAGTTGATGGGTATTAAAAAGATTTTGGACAAGTATCGTGATCTGGTGCTACAGGTTCGTGTCGGAGGTACGGATTTTAGCTCCGTATTTGGTGTGCGTCGTGGTGTCGATTATTCGATTTATGATATTATGGCGGTGCGTGAGTGCTTGTCTGATATCATCAATGTTTGTGGACGCGACAATGATTATGTAATTTCCGGTCCTGTCTGGGAGTATTTTCGTGCTCCAAAGGAATTGATGTTTGAGGAGCTTCCGAATCATGGCATTGAGGACTATCTGATGAAGAGGTTGCCCATTGTAAATAATGAGATTGATGGACTGCTTAGGGAGGTCATTCAAGATAAAGCGAATGGATTTGTTGGGCGTACTGTCATCCATCCCACCCATGTGAAGTTTGTCAATGCATTGATGGCGGTTACAAAGGAAGAGTACGACGATGCCTGTCAGATTCTCGGTACAGGCGGTGGTGTGGTAAAGAGTTCTGGCGGCAATAAGATGAATGAAATCAAGCCGCACACCAATTGGGCGAAGAAGGTTTACAACAGGGCACGTGCATTTAGCGTTATTGAGAATGAAGGTGCTTATGTTAAGTTGTTTGCTGTAAATGAGTAATATGACAAGGAGAATATCATGAGTGTTGAAATACATACACCAATCACTGAAGAAGCAGCGGCAATCTTGCAAGTTGGAGATACCGTCACCATAACCGGTTATATCCTCTGTGGTCGTGATGCTGTACTACCTAAGGTCATTAAAATGGTAAAAGAGGGCAAAGTAGATGGGCTTGGTATTTCTCTGCAAGGAAATGTTATTTTCCATACTGCGGTCAGCCCTGCAGGTGTGGGACCTACATCCAGTAATAAACTGGAGATTGAGAGTAGTATGGAACCATTGAGTAAAGCGGGAATCAAGCTGCATCTTGGCAAAGGGGCAATCCATAAGGAAACAGTGGAAGCTTTACATAAATATAATGCTGTTTATGCGGTTATCCCGCCAGTGACGGCCTTGCTTGCAGATAAAACCATTGAGCAGAAGCTTGTGGCTTTCCCGGAACTTGGTATGGAAGCGTTATATCAGTTGAAAGTAGTACAATATCCGGCTATTATTGCGGCTGCACATGGGAGGAGCATTTATGAATAAGAATTATGAGAAAATAGTTTCGCTTGTTTGCGATACGCTTGTAGAGGCAGGCTCCACTTTCCGAGAAGATAAGAAGAAAGCTTATAAAAGAGTAATCGCATCGGAAGATAACGAGAGGGCTAAGTGGGTTTTGGAGACCGTACTTGCGAATGCGGAAGCTGCGGAGAAAAATCATAGTCCACTTTGTGATGATACCGGTATCCCGCACATGGTGCTGGAGGTTGGTCAGGATGCGGCAGTGACCGGTCGGATGCTGGACGCTATTAGGGAAGGAATTGCAGAAGGTCTGCGTAGACTTCCTGGACGACCAATGGGCATTATGGGGGATGACAGCCATAGAATTGATCAGTCCGGTGGTTTGAATCCTGATAGTGCGGGAGTGGAGCCTGCTCCGATATTAATCCGACGCTGTCAAGACAATGTTATTAGACTGCACATTTTGATGTTCGGTGGCGGTCCTGCTATTAGGGCAAAAACTTACCGTGTATTCCATAAGCACAATACGCAGGTGGTGTTAGATGAAATCGTAAACTGGGCGACAGAAGGTGTTACTCAGCTCGGATGTTCACCATGCACGTTGGCTGTGGGTGTTGGGAGAAGCCATTTTGAAGCTACATCTATGATGCTTCAGGCTCAAGTGGATGGTAGATATGATTTTCAAAGCGAGATGGAGCAGGAAATAACGAGACGTGTGAATGAAGCAAATATAGGACCTCTTGGCCTTCATGGTAAGACGAGTGTGATTGCGACCTTTATGAAGGTTGGTCCACAGCGTGCAAGTGGCGTTAGGATAGTCTGCGTTCGTCCGACCTGTTGCTTTGAACCGAGGATAGCGAGTGTTGAACTTGAGTAATAAGGGGATATATCTCCTCTTCTATGTCTTCAACTCCCATGGTGTCAATCATGGGAGTACATATCGCCGATATGCTTATCGGTATAACGCCAAAAAAGAAAGAGGAACTTCCATGGAAGTGTTTGCAAGAAATGAGAACCACAAAGGTGCGATGATGAATGTGTAGATGATAGAATAGACTGTAGAATCGATATAGAATAAAGATTTTGTACCGGTCTTCTTTTTCCCTTCGGGGAGGTAAGGAGGCCGGTTCTGTTTTTATGTATGCCTTGATGATCCGTATATATAATGTGGGATTCGGCCTTCTGCGGTGCAGGGATAAATATTCCCCCTGTGATCGTGGAAATGAAAAATCTTATGAAAGATTTGAAGGGACTGTTGGGCGAGTTTCGGGGTTGGCCTACCGTTGAGTTGTTTAGTGTACGTCTGGCCGGATTGTCGGCGGAAGATAGGGAAAGGCATTTGCTGGGGTTTTGTAAGCTGGCTTTCGGGCATTATGAAGAGTTGCCGATGGGATATCGGAGATTGGTGGATGGTTATTTGGATAGGGAGCGAGGGGAGAACTTGATGGTGTGGTATTTGACAAGGCATACGCCGTGGAAGAATGCCCGTTATGAGTTGCATCGACCGGACTTGTTTTTGCGGATGGCGAAGCTGGTGGAGTTTACGGATCGGGATGGGCGTTTGCCTTATTCTCATTTGGCGGCTTGTTTATGTATGGCGTTTTTCGTCCGGAGTTTATCGGATCCTAATTCGGAGGTCTTGCCGAAATCCTTGGCTAGCCGTTTGAGCGCATTGAATATATTACCAAGTGATATTCTGGAACTGGCGGGGAAGAGGGAAATAACGGATGAGATGTGATTCTTTATTGATAAACGTTAAATGTACGTGGATTGAAGTCGATGAAATTTGGTGTGTTTTTCGTTGATTTGGGAATGTGTGTGTTGGCTGCTACGCCGTTAACTGTTTTGCATCATCTAAGTTAGGCTTTGTGGCTATTATACCTTTGTCATGTGTTCGAAGCATGGTTACATTCATTTATTCATTAAAAACGTATAGTTATGGCATTGAAATTTAAATTGGTAATGAGAAAGAATCTAGGTGAGGATCACGAATCTATTCCTGAAAAGGTATACGCTCAAATGGTGTATGGAGATCTGGTTACTTTCGATGAATTTGCGGAGGAGGTGGCGGATAGCTCTGGTGTAGGTAGCGCTAGCGTGAAGGCGGTTCTGGATCGTATGAATGTGGTGTTGGTCCGTCATTTACAGCATGGCAGGCGTGTCAGTGTAGGTGAGCTGGGGCTTTTCCGCTTTTGTTTCGGATCGTCGGGGGTGCCGGATGAGAAGACGTTTTCGACGAACTTGATTCGGGAGCCGAAAGTACGGTTCTACCCGGGCAAGGCGCTACGGGTAGCCAAGAGCCGGACAAGTTTTGAGAAAACTGCGCTTCCGAATGAAGAAGATGCGGGTGGAAACGGGAGTGATAGTGAAAGTCCGGATGAAATCTAAGAGCTATGAGGCGTTTGACGGTTCAATTAATTGTTGCGATCCTGCTCTCAATGAGCGGGATCACACTTCTCTTCAGTGGATTCTGGATTGATCCGCAAGGATTGATCGATAACAGTGTACTGGTGGCTTTCGGTGAGATCAGTACGTTTGCCGGAGCCCTTTTTGGGGTGGACTACTCTTATAAATTGAAAATTAATAATTGAAAATTATGGAAAGACATGATAAAAGGTTAACAGAGCATTTTTGTTTGGATGAGTTTACTTATAGTGGTATTGCCGTGGACAATGCGATAAATAATCAGCCTCCTCCTTGTGCATGTCTAGCGCTTCAAAATTTGGCAGTTGGTTTATTGGAACCATTACGTCTATTGTATGGGGCACCGATTGCTATATTGAGTGGATATCGGAATGAGAAGGTAAATCGTCTTGCTGGCGGGGTCGTTACCAGCCAACACTTGAAAGGAGAAGCAGCAGATTGCTATGTTGCCGATGGGCCGGAAAAACTGTTGGATGTGTTGCAATGTTCCGGTTTAGTATTTGACCAAGCTATATTATATAGACGAAAACGTTTTTTGCATCTTTCCTTAAAGATAAATGGAAATAACAGGATGCAAGTGTTAGTTTATAACAAATCTTGATACTTCGGTGCGGAAAGAGACTTGCCCATGATCAAGTGCGGAAGGGAAGATCTGTGATTTGGTGGACTGAAAAGGATATGATATATTTGCCTCCTATGATTAAGCTTGAATATCTAAAAAAGATACGTGTTCGTTGGATTATATTGGCGATCCTTCTCATCTCTGTATGGATCGTGATGGGAAATCCCAGATTAGGCGAATGGTATTCCCGTTCGATTTATCCATGGGTATCGGGTATGCTATCTCGTTTCTCCTGCTTGTTCCCTTTTTCCGTAGGGGATTGTTTTATTTATGGTAGCATCGCCGGGTTATTAGGGTATCTGTCGTATGCGATTATAAGGAGGCGGAGGATCGGGAGGACAATAAGTCATGTCGTGGAATATCTGGCATGGGTGTATGTCTGGTTCTATATCGCTTGGGGATTGAATTATTTCCGGGAAGATTTTTTCACTCGTACGCAAACCACTTATGTGCCTTTTTCCTCGGAACATTTCCAATCCTTCTTGGATGCCTACACGGATTCCCTGAACGCCTCATGGGTTCCGATAGAGACGATCGATCGGGAGGTCGTGAAAGAGGCGGTGCAGGAAGGGTATCGGGAATTGCCTACTCGTTTCGGGCTTACCACTCCCGGAACCTATCTTCATCCTAAAACGATGCTGTTCTCCCGGTTGATGAGTGGAGTAGGGGTGATGGGATATATGGGGCCGTTTTTCACGGAGTTCAATTTGAACGGCCAGCTCTTGCCCGTGCAATATCCCGCCACTTACGCCCATGAGATGGCTCATGCGCTTAGTATATCCAACGAGGCCGAGGCTAATCTATACAGTTATTTAATATGCACGAGTTCTTCCGTGCCGGAAATCCGGTTCTCAGGTTACTTCTCTTTGCTGCCTTATGTGTTGAGCAACGCATATGTGGCTTTGGATAAGGACTCTTTTGAGGCATGGAAGAAAAGATTACGCCCCGAGATCAAGGACTTGTATAACGAGAAAGTAGCCTATTGGCAATCCCTATACAGCCCGCTGATCGGCGAGGCGCAAGACGTGGTCTATAATCTTTTCCTGAAAGGCAATAAGATACCTGCCGGAACCGCTAATTATTCGGAGGTGATCGCTTTATTGATCGCTTTGGAAGGAGAATGATTTATTCATCATTTAACTTCCTCCAAATAAAGCACTCGGCTCGAGTAATCATTCTGCTTGTGATAATCGACAATGTGATTATAAGGGATTTCCAGTCCGTTCGCCATGAGATATTCCCCGGTGAAAGCTTTACCCTCGAAGGCCAGAGGCTCGTTGTCGATCCGGTTCAGTTCGCAGACTCTGTATTTCTTGTCTGGGGATAATCCGTTCATTTTTACACGGGGTAAATGTTGGTTGACAAAATGCTCGGTCTTCCACCAATAAAATACGGCTTTGTCTTTCTCCGGTGAGGTGTACATCAAGGAAGCTACTCCCAAACGATCGTACGGAGAAACCAGACGGTAGATATCGCCGAATTGCACGACGGGACGGATCGTCTTATAATCGGCGATCGCCTTACGGCAAAGTGTTTTCTCTTCTTCTGTCATATTCTTGGGTTGGATCTCCATGCCCAAACGGCCGCTCATCGCTACGTCGATCCGATATTTCAGGGGAATGACCCGGAATGTTTGATGGTTAGGGGCGGCGCTGATATGTGAGGCCATGGCGATAGCCGGGAAAAAATAAGAAGTGCCCCATTGCATATAGATACGCTGTAAGGCATCGGTATTGTCGCTTACCCAAAACTCATCGAAGTAAGGCATGACCCCGTAATTTGCCCGGCCTCCACCGCTGGCGCAAGCCTGTAGGATTAAATCCGGGTATTTGGCTCGGATACGCTCACAGACTTTCTTGAATCCTTCGTGATATTCGATATACATATGGCTTTGCTGATCCGAAGGCAGGTATTGGGAGCCATGGTTCAGGATGCTCATATTGGCGTCCCATTTGATATAATCGATCTCCGGGTATGTTGTCATCAAGTTGTCGACGATACCGAATATGAAGTCTTGCACCTCGGGATTGGAGAGATCAAGAACGACCTGTGTACCGCCACGCCCCAGGACGATTTCCCTGTTTGGAGCTTTCAATACCCATTCCGGATGCTTCTCGTACAATTCACTTGTCGTGTTGGCCATTTCCGGTTCGATCCAGATACCGAATTTAATACCATGCTTGTTGGCGTCGGCGATCAGGCCCTCGATGCCTCTTGGTAGTTTTCGGGCATCAACCATCCAATCCCCTAAGGACGAGTTATCTTTATTACGAGGATATTTATCGCCAAACCAGCCGTCGTCCATGACGAACAACTCGCCGCCCATAGACTGGATATCACTCATCATTTGGTCCATACCTTCTTGATTGATATCGAAATATACACCTTCCCAACTGTTTAGTAAGATTTTCCGGGCGGTCGCTCCATTCGCTATCTTATGTTTGCGTGCCCATGCGTGGAAATTTCGGCTGCTTCCGCTTAAGCCGTCCTTACTGTAAGTCAGCGCCAATTCCGGTGTACGGAAACTTTCTTTGGCTTTGAGGGTGTAAGCCGAGTTCTCCTCGTTTATTCCCGCAAAGAAATGGTGATAGTCGCTATCATCCGTATCGAAGAATAATTTGTAGTTACCGCTATAGCATAGGGCGGCGCCAATAACGGAACCGGTGTTTTCCTTTGGTTTTCCGTCTAGGGAGATCATCACTTCGGCGTGGGCGGTATGGGAGTTGCGGATACCATCCTTGTTTTTTATCATCTTGATGCCCGGTCGTAACGGTTCTTGTGCCAATTGAGCCTCGTTTGCCCATGAGCCGTATAAGTGGGAAACCCATACGTCTCCTTTCCGGATCGGCAGATAAGCGGAAGCGAAACGATTGAGGGTGATCGCTTTTTTCTCCTCATGCGTGATCTCTGTCCAAGTCTCGATGATATCGGCGTCCGGATAGGTTCTGTAACAGAGATTCATATAAAAAGGATACACTTTATCTTTTAATCGGATCGTTGTGATATCTGCCGTTTGCTCTTTTCGTGTATCTACTTTTATGACTTCCAGTTGAAGGGTCATATTCCCGTCGCCATGGGTAACGGACAATGCGCTTTCGGAGGGGCAATTCAAGCCGTAGACCGGATAAGCGGAAAATGTTTTCTGCTCGGTCTCGAGCAAGGTAGCCGCGTCGGAAGTGGATAACTTGTCTCCATAGTAGATGAATCTTACCTCTCCGCCGACAGGTGCGTCTAGCAATAATGAGGTATTCCTCGTGGAAATCAATACGTCTTGTGCCCATAAACTAGTGGTCAATAGGGAGGCGCAACATAAATAACCGAATTTACTCTTAATGTTCATTTTATTAGTAGGTGTTAGATTTAAATTCAGGGGCAAAAGTAGGAGAGAGCCGGTAGGTTTCCTAATAGGATTTTATCAGATACTGTTACTTTTCTGCTTTAACTAAAATTTGTTTCACGCAGAAGAAACCCGTGCTTTCATTAATGAAAATTCCATATTGTCTAATTCGAAAGAAATCACTAACTTTGCGGCAATTTTTTAGAAGCAAGATAAATACATCGCGATATGAGTAAGAAATTTACCGAATATTCTAAGTTTGACTTGTCGAACGTAAATAAAGAGGTGCTGAAGAAATGGAAGGATGGAGACATCTTCCATAAGAGTCTTGAAACAAGAGAGGGACATCCTACATTCGTATTCTACGAGGGCCCTCCATCCGCAAACGGTATGCCGGGTATTCACCATGTTATCGCCCGTTCGATTAAGGATATTTTTTGCCGCTATAAAACCATGAAGGGATTCTTGGTGAATCGTAAGGCGGGTTGGGATACACACGGTCTGCCTGTCGAGTTAGGCGTGGAGAAGGCTTTGGGCATCACGAAGGAAGATATCGGTAAGAAGATTTCTGTCGCTGAGTATAACGCCGCTTGCCGTAAGGACGTGATGAAGTTCACGAAAGAGTGGGAGGATCTGACGCAGAAGATGGGTTATTGGGTGGATATGGAGAATCCGTATATCACGTATGATAACCGCTATATCGAGACCTTGTGGTATCTATTGAAAGAGCTTTATAAGAAAGGTCTTTTATATAAAGGCTATACGATCCAACCGTATTCGCCCGCCGCAGGTACGGGCTTGAGCACGCACGAGTTGAACCAACCGGGTTGTTACCGTGACGTGAAGGATACGACTTGTACGGCACAGTTCCATATATTGGACCCGAAACCGGAGATGGCACAATTCGGCGATCCTTATTTCTTGGCATGGACAACGACTCCTTGGACGTTGCCTTCCAATACGGCGCTTTGCGTAGGCCCGAATATTACTTATCTGGCTGTACAGACTTATAATCCTTACACGGGTATCCCGATGACTGCTGTTATAGCGAAAGATTTATTGTCTGCTTATTTCAATCCGAAAGCTGCGGAGCTTTCTTTGTCTGATTACAAACCGGGTGACAAGCTGGTTCCTTTCAGCGTAGTAGGTGAGTGGAAGGGTTCCGAGTTGGCCGGTATGAAATATGAGCAATTGATCCCATGGGTAAATCCGGGTGAAGGTGCATTCCGTGTGATCACGGGTGATTTCGTTACGACAGAGGATGGTACGGGTATCGTACATATCGCACCGACGTTTGGTGCGGACGATAACCGTGTGGCGAAAACATTCGGGGTTCCTCCTTTGATGATGCAGGATAAGGATGGAAATATGCGCCCTATGGTGGATATGACCGGTAAGTTCTATAAGCTGGAAGACTTGGCTCCGGAGTTTGTACAAAATTGTATGAACGCCTCTGATTATGATCCATGGCAAGGAAAATTCGTGAAGAACGCTTACGATGATACGAAGACGGATAAAGATGAGACGTTAGATATAGAGATCTGCATGATGCTGAAGGCCCAGAACCGGGTGTTCAAGATCGAGAAGCATGTCCACAATTACCCGCATTGCTGGCGTACCGATAAACCGGTATTGTATTATCCGTTGGATAGCTGGTTCATCCGTACGACCGCTTGCCGTGAGCGTATGATCGAGTTGAACAATACGATCAACTGGAAACCGCAGAGCACGGGTACGGGACGTTTCGGCAAATGGCTGGAGAACTTGCAAGACTGGAACTTGAGCCGCAGCCGTTATTGGGGTACTCCGTTACCGATCTGGCGTACGGAAGATGGTAGCGAGGAGAAGTGTATCGGTTCCGTGGTAGAGTTGTTTGGCGAGATCGAGAAATCGGTGAAGGCCGGCTTTATGGAGTCTAACCCTTACAAGGACTTCGCTCCGGGAGATTATACGAAGGAGAATTACGAGAAGATCGATTTGCACCGTCCGTATGTGGATGATATTATCTTGGTTTCCGCTTCTGGTAAGCCGATGAAGCGTGAGACAGACTTGATCGACGTATGGTTCGATTCCGGCGCTATGCCTTATGCCCAGATCCACTATCCGTTCGAGAACTTGAAGGAGTTCGATAATCGTCAGATCTATCCGGCTGACTTTATCGCTGAGGGTGTTGACCAGACACGCGGTTGGTTCTTTACCCTGCACGCTCTGGGTACCATGATTTTTGATAGCGTGGCTTACAAGGCTGTCGTGTCTAACGGTCTGGTATTGGATAAGAACGGAAACAAGATGTCTAAACGCTTGGGCAACGCTGTTGATCCATTCTCTACGATCGAGAAGTATGGTTCGGACCCGTTGCGTTGGTACATGATCACGAACGCTTCTCCATGGGATAATATTAAGTTTGATATCGATGGTATCGAGGAAGTTCGCCGTAAGTTCTTTGGTACATTATATAATACGTATTCATTCTTCGCTTTGTACGCGAACGTGGATGGCTTCGACTACTCCGATCCGGATGTGGAATGGAGCAAGCGTCCGGAGATTGACCGTTGGATCCTTTCTCTGTTGAACAGCTTGGTGAAGGATGTGGATGGCTACTTGGAGGCTTACGAGCCGACTCGTGCCGGACGTGCTATCTCTGATTTCGTAAATGATAACTTGAGTAACTGGTATGTGCGTTTGAACCGCCGCCGTTTCTGGGGTGGTGGTATGACGGAGGATAAGTTGTCCGCTTACCAGACTTTATATACTTGCTTGGAGACAGTGGCTAAGTTGATGGCTCCGATCGCTCCGTTCTATGCCGATCAGTTATTCTTGGACTTGGTCGCTGTTACGGGACGTGAGAACGTTGAGTCCGTACACTTGTCCGATTTCCCGGTTTACGACGAGTCTAAGATCGACAAGAATTTGGAAGAGCGTATGCAAATGGCTCAAGATGTTTCTTCTATGGTATTGGCTCTTCGCCGCAAGGTGAATATCAAGGTTCGCCAGCCGTTGCATACGGTAATGATTCCGGTTGTAGACGCTCATCAACAAGAGAGTATCGAGGCTGTGAAGAACCTGATCTTGAACGAGGTGAACGTGAAGGAGCTGAAGTTCGTGGATAATACGGCAGGTATCTTGGTGAAGAAGATCAAACCGGACTTTAAGAAGTTGGGCCCGCGCTACGGAAAGATCATGAAGGCGTTGGCCGCCACGATTCAATCGATGAGCCAAGAAGATATCAACGCTTTCGAGAAAGCCGGAACGTTTACCTTGATGGTAGATGGACAGGAGGCCGTTTTGGAGCGTACAGATGTAGAGATCATCTCTGAGGATATCCCGGGTTGGTTGGTCGCTAATGAAGGTCGCTTGACAGTCGCTTTGGATATTACCGTAACCGAGGATTTGCGTAAGGAGGGGCTGGCCCGTGAGTTGGTGAATCGTATCCAGAACTTGCGTAAGAGCAGCGGTTTCGATATAACGGATAAGATCCATGTATCCATTCTTTCTTGCGAGGAGATGGATGAGGCGATCTATGATTATAAGGATTATATCGCTAACCAAGTATTGGCGGAATCTATCGAAATCATGGATAATGCGATCAGCGACGCTACGGAACTCGATTTCGAGGACTTTAAATTGTCCGTAAAGATCGAGAAAGCTTAAAAATAGAATAGCATTTCTTGCGGAAGAATTAGGAATGAAATATAGGAAAATCGATAATTATATTATCTTTGCATGCAAAGAAGAAATAATATGATTTTATATTCATTCTTAATTCTTCTTTTTGATTGATATTTGAACGATTGTTGAACCTAAATTTTTTTAGAACCATGGCAGAGAAGACAAGATATTCAGACGCTGAGCTCGAGGAGTTCCGCGCTATTATATTAGAGAAACTGGAAATCGCGAAGAGGGATTACGAGCTTTTGCGATCAGGGGTTACGAATTCCGACGGTAACGACGTGGCTGATACGTCTCCTACATTCAAGGTGCTGGAGGAAGGCGCTTCTACGTTATCGAAGGAAGAGGCGGGCCGTTTGGCGCAACGCCAGATGAAATTCATCCAGAATTTACAGGCCGCTTTGATCCGTATCGAGAATAAGACCTACGGTATTTGCCGGGAGACTGGTAAATTGATCCCGAAAGAAAGGCTACGTGCTGTGCCTCATGCGACTTTAAGTATCGAAGCAAAACAAGGAGGTGCAAAGTAAATGAGATATTCTAAAGGTTGGGGAGCAGTGTTAATCATAATACTGCTCCTTCTTCTTGACCAAGTGCTGAAAATATGGATTAAGACCCACATGCAGTTGCATGAGAGTATAGAGATAACTCCGTGGTTTTATCTCTATTTTACTGAGAATCCGGGTATGGCATTCGGTATAGAGGTGATTGGGAAATTATTCCTTTCCGTATTCCGTATCGTGGCTGTATTGTTTATCGGATATTATTTGTATAAGCTGGTTAAAGAAAATTATAAATTCGGTTTTATTGCCTGTATATCTTTGGTTTTTGCGGGGGCGGTGGGTAATATAATCGACTCGATATTCTATGGCGTGATCTTCGACCATAGTTTCGGGCAACTCGCTACTTTTATGCCGGAGGGAGGTGGTTATGCCTCTTGGCTGCATGGTAAGGTGGTGGATATGTTCTATTTCCCATTGATAGAGACCGTATTCCCGGATTGGGTTCCGATCTGGGGTGGACAGGAGTTCGTTTTCTTCCGTCCGATCTTTAATTTGGCGGACTCGGCGATTTGCGTGGGAGTTTTCCTTTTGTTAATATTTTATCGGCATACTTTGTCGGCTAGCCTTTCGAAAGAAGAGAAATAAATGCGGAGAAAATTACGGATATATGGTATGGCTTTATTAGCCACGACGTTGCTGGCGGCATGTAGTAAGGTTCCGGATGGTATTCTGTCGGAGAAAAAGATGCAGGGTGTCTTGACGGATATGTTGCTGGCTGAGGCCATGGTAAATGTGGATTATAATACTTATAAATCCGATACCATGAAGCTTGCCTTGTATGAGTCTGTATTCCGTAAGCATGATATTACACAGGCGGTGTATGATAGCTCGTTGGTGTGGTACGGCCGTAACTTGGATATTTATATGGAGGTCTACAACCGGGTCTTGGCCGATCTTAATAAACGGATCAATAACTTAGGGGATGTGCAGGCGGACGCTGCGCCGGTATCGAACCGGGATTCTGTGGATATTTGGCCTCGCCGTTCTTATCTGGTCTTGTCTCCTACCTCTGTATTTAATGGGGTGACTTTCGATATACGTCCGGAAACGAATTATTCCTCGGGCAGTAGTTTCGTGCTGGGCATGCGTGTCTGGGGATTGAATAACAAAATGGCTTATAAGCCGGAGGTACGTTTAAGCGCAGACCAAGGTGATACGACCTTGACGGTGAATAGTAAGATCACGAAAGATGGATATCACGAGACGATCTTGAAGACTATACCAACTAAGAAAGTAAAGCGTGTGTTTGGATATATCCGTATGGATAATATGGATACGACTTATTATAAGGTGTATATAGATAGCTTAAGCTTGATGAAATATAACTATGGTAAGGAGCTTGCCGAATTACCTAAGGATTCTATTAAGTAATCTCTCTATTTGTTTATTATACTTATGAGAAGAATTGCCGCTCATTACGTTTGGTGTAAGCAGGTTTATCGTATGCATTATATCGAACTGGATGATAATGGTGCGTTTCATGGTGTTTACCCGTTGAATGAGGAGATAGCTGGAACCGCTTTTTATGATGGAGTGCTGGTGCCGGTTCTTTCCTCGGAACCGGCGATTGGTTTTAAGCAGGTGATGGGATCTTGGCCGGCGTTAACCGAAAAGATTACGCCGGGTTGTTCAGTCCATATATATCGTTTAAGCGGGATTCCCTTGGCGTCTGCGAAACTCGGCACAGACCACAGCTGTAGCGATGGCCACATTGAGAGACTCTGAGGTGTCTCTTCCTTCCGGATAGTTCGGGATATATAATTTTTCGTTTACAAAAGCCTCTATGGCGGGACGTATTCCATTTCCTTCATTACCCATTATCAAGATACCGTTTCCGGATAAGGTTTTCTCATATAAGTTTTCTCCGCCAAGGAAGGTGCCGTATAAAGGTATGGCTTGGGCTGATTGGGCCTGTAAGAACGTTTCCAGATCGGTGTAATGTATTTTTACGTGGGCGAGCGCACCCATAGTGGCTTGTACGGTTTTTGGACTGAAAACATCGGCGGTATCTTTGCTGCATACGATATGGGAAATACCGAACCAGTCCGCTAACCGGATGATCGTACCTAAGTTGCCCGGATCTTGGATTCCGTCTAATGCGAGAACAAGCTCCTTTTCCGGCGTTATTTCCGTTATATCCCAATTGGGGCGTTTAAAGATCGCGAGTACATCTTGGGGATTTTTCAGGAAGCTGGCTTTACGAATATCATCTTCTTCCGCTACCAATAACTCCTTGGCCGGAATATCGCCTTGTGTAGCCATCCAAGATGGCTTGGCTATTAATAACTCACATTCAAAGGCCGGTAACATATCGGCTACCAATTTATTTCCTTCGGCTACAAAAACATTATTTTCATTCCGGAATTTCTTTAATTCCAGAGAACGGATGTATTTGACTTTGGTCTTGCTTAGCATCTTAGTTCTTTTTACAAAACAAAAGTACGGTAAATTCTTTAAATTCCAGTACATTCGCGATCGTAAAAAGCTTGGAATGATGAATCGATCTCTACGTATATGCTATTTTATCTGTATCGTACTACTACTAACCTCTTGTAGTACGACCAAGTTTGTGCCGGATGGGGAATATTTGCTGGATAAGGTGGAGATCGTGTCGGATAACAGGGACTATAAGTCTGCGGATTTAAAATCTTATCTTAGGCAGCAACCAAACTTCAAGGTGTTTGGTCTGATGAAGTGGCAGTTGTTTGTCTATGATTGGTCTGGTAAGAATGAGAAGAAATGGATCAATAAACAGTTACGTAGGATTGGTGAGCCTCCCGTGGTGCTGGATACGATGTTGGTGGAACAGTCCGCCATGGAACTAGAGCGTTTTTACATTAATAAAGGGTATGTCCATGCGGATGTATCAACGACGATTGATACGGCACGCCATAAGAAAGCGGTTGTAACTTACCATATAAAGGCGAACGATCCGTATAGGATACGCAATTACACGATGAAGTTCCCCGATCCGAAAATTGATAGTTTGGCACATCTGAAAGCGCCTCGCCGCTCTCCCTTAGCTTCTGCGTTCCGGTCCTCACAGGAAGAGTATAACCAATTAGTTAAGGAAGGAACTTTATTTGACCGGGATATATTGGACAAGGAGCGGGAGCGTATTACAACCTTACTTCGCTGGAACGGGTATTATGGTTTTAATCGGGATTATTTAGGATATATCGCTGATAGTTCTTTTAACCAAAATGTCGTGGATCTTGATATGTCCATGAAACCTTATCGGAAGGTGTTGCCCAATGGGTCGGTAGAGGATCAGCCGCATCGTCAGTATTATATTAAGGATGTAACGGTCTTAACCGATTATAATCCGATGGGGGTAGGAGAGGACGCTAGTTTCATGGCTACAGATACGATGCTCAGCGCAGGGGTGAATATCGTATATGGCCGAAACGGGAAGAGTATCCGTCCGAGCGTGCTTCGGAGGAGTACTTATATTCGTCCGGGGCAATTATTTAGTGAGAAGAATATAGAGCAGACCTATTCAGCGTTCGCTTCTCTAAGGGCTTTGAGGAACGTAAATATACGTTTTACGGAAGTAGAGGAGCGGGATACGATGAAGTTGGATTGTTACATTCTCACTTCTCCCGCGAAGATAAATACGGTGGGAGTGGATTTGGAAGGTACTAACTCGGCGGGTGATTATGGGTTTGCCTCCAGCTTGAATTATCAGCATAGGAATATCTTCCGAGGATCGGAGCTGTTCTCGGCGAGGGTGAGAGGGGCTTACGAGGCGTTATCCGGAAATAAGGCGAATGGCTTTGGTAATTACTGGGAGTTAGGTGCGGAAGGATCCTTGCTGTTTCCTCGTTTCTTGTTCCCGTTCTTGAGTTCGGATTTTCGTAGGCGGCTACGTGCGTCAACTGAAGCGAAAATAAGTTACAACCTGCAAAAACGTCCGGAGTATACGAGGGCGATTCTATCTGGTGGTTGGAGTTATATTTGGCAAGATCGGGGTAATACACAGGCACGCCATACCTTTAAGCTTGTAGACTTGAATTATGTGTATTTGCCGGATAAGAATATGGACTTTATCAATAGCTTGCCGGATTATATGGTGTTGTATAACTATACGAACCATTTTATCATGAGTTCGGGATATACTTATTCCTTCAGTAATTATTCTCCCCAGAATCGTTTGAGAAACACGCATTCCCTACGTGCGTCGGTCGAGGTCGCAGGGAATTTGTTGAGTGCCTTTTCGCATCTTACGGGGGCGAAGAAAAATGATGACGGTTATTATGAGTTGTTTGGTACGGAATATGCGCAATATGTGAAATTGGATTTCGATTTTAGTAAAGGAATCGTGCTTGACAGTCGTAACAAGTTAGCTTTCCATATAGGAGTGGGAGTGGGGATGGCTTATGGTAACTCAAACTATTTACCTTTTGAGCGTGCTTATTTCTCGGGGGGAGCGAATAGTGTCCGGGGATGGTCTGTACGAGAGTTAGGTCCGGGTAGTATGGAAGTTGACAGCACGACTTCTTTCGCTCTTCAATCGGGGGATATCCGCTTGGATTTGAACTTGGAATATCGAACGAAACTTTTTTGGAAGTTTGAATTGGCGGCTTACATAGATGCCGGAAACATATGGACCCGGAATGTATCTGATGAACGCTATAAGGCTGGAAACTTTGATTTCTCTCGTTTTTACAAGGAGATCGCTGTTTCCTATGGTTTGGGACTTCGTTTGGACTTTGATTTCTTTCTACTACGTTTAGATACAGGCTTCAAGGCTTATAATCCTCAGGAGAAAAAGTCTAGGCGTTGGGCGATAACCCGTCCTAATTTCAAGGATAATTTCGCCTTGCATTTTGCCGTTGGTTATCCATTCTAAATTCAATATGTAAAAAAGTGTACTAAAAGTTTGCAAGGAAAAGAAAAATCCTTACCTTTGCACCACGAAAATAAGGATGGTCAGGTAGCTCAGCTGGATAGAGCAACAGCCTTCTAAGCTGTGGGTCATGGGTTCGAATCCCATCCTGATCACGAAGAGCGGAAGTTTATAATTGTTTGATATTTAGCTGTTAAACTTCCGCTTTTGTTTTAGATCTTTCCCCTTTTGTAGATTAAAAAAAAGGATATAAAGTCCACTTTTGGACATAAAAGCTTATCCTTCGCGTATCCTAAAAAATTTAATCTATATGGCTACTTTAAAATTGACACTTTTCAAGGCCAAGGCTCTCAAGGATGGGAGGCACAAGGTCAGGGTGGCGGTCTGCCACAAGAGAGAGACTTGTTATATCGTGACGAACGTGATATTAGATAGCGAGTCCCAGTTTAAGAACGGTCAAGTCGTAAAGAGACCGGACGCTTCTTTTATAAACAAAAGATTGAGGAATATGCTTAATGAGTATCAAGACAAGCTTGACTCAATCAAGAATCAGTCATTGTATACATGCGTGCAGATAAAGAGCATGCTGGTGAATTCCACGAGAGATAGCGAGATCGCTACATTTAAGGACGTAAGCTCGTCTTATGAGAGGGAATTGATAGAGAACGGAAGTGTTGGATACTCGAAGCTGATAGAACGGAATTGCCGGTATTTTACCGAGTTCGTCAAGGGGGACATATTCCTGTCTGACATTACCCCCGAGTTGATAGAGGGTTATTCTCGGTTCTTGAGGAATAAGAAGGGCATAGGGGAGGCCACGAACTCCATGATGATGAGACATACCAAGACGATAATCAATAAAGGGGTTAAAAGAAGGCTCGTGAAATATGATGTCCATCCATTTATAAACTTCCAGATAGCGACTTCCCCTGTGCGTGAGGTTGATATATCTTTTGATTCCTTCAATCGTTTGCGAACGGCCAATCCATCGGAGCGCCGGTTAAAGGTGGCTCATGATTTGTTTTGTCTGTCATTTTATCTTGGGGGTATCAACCTTATAGATCTCCTTGATATTGATTTCCGGGGAGTTGAGACATTGGAGTATGTGAGGGCCAAGTCCAGAAATATGACAAGGGGAGGCAATAAGATCGTGTTCTCGATACCGGAGCAAGCGAGGGAGATTATAGATAGATGGATGAATAAGAGGACTGGTAGGTTGGATTTCGGATATAAGTTCTCTTATCCTAATTTTTCGAGATATCTTTCTCGTTCGCTATCCAAGTTGGCGCAGTCGCTAGGGATAACGGAAAAGGTGGTGTATTATTCCGCTCGTAAGTCTTTCGCCCAATACGCTTCCGAGATAGGTATACCGGATGGGGTCATAGACTATTGCTTGGGACACTCGGACAAATCGAAAGGCGTGATACGTTATTATACGAAAGTAAAGAAGTTCCAAGCGGACATGGCTATATCAAGGGTGATTGATTACATAAATAATCCGGATCGCTACCGGGATTATGTGGAAATGAGGAGGGATATAATGATGATGCGTGGGTGATCTTTCTTTTTTTATCAGCGATGCTAAATAATACGGTAATATGATAAACTTTCATAAGCCGCCTATGGTTATAAAGATACGGCAGTATGGCAACAGTATTACTTATCGTGTGACAAGAGAGTATAGCTTAAATGGTTAACCTTGAGTATGATTGCGTATCGTCTTAAATAATTTTCAATCATAAAACGTAAATGTTATGGAAAGGAGCGATCGGCTTATAGAATTGCTAGAGATTTTAAAAAGGGCGGAATGTATATTTATTGAGCAATGGAAGATCTTGTACAAAGAGGACGAGGTGGACATGGGAGATATTTTCAATATATTCTATAGAGGTAGTAATGATTGTGAAATTCAGATTAAAAGATTGATAATTAAGAATATAGACAATGTAGTGTGTAATAGGATGGAGGCTGTATGACAATTTGGGCTCTACGAAATGTAAAATAGACCAATAAAACACGCCCGTGTCAGAAAAAACACGGGCGTTATACTTTTTTGATGCGACAAATAGAACTATTTTGTCCTTTCGACCAAAATCTTTGAAATTCGAACTTGCAGTTGTTGCAACTCAAGGCTGCTCAACCCTTCTATATCTACATTTGCAACCTTTACTTTCTTATTTTTCTCGTCAAAGGAATTTTTCCTCTCCTCCAAAAGAGCGGTTACTAACTCGTCTATTTGCCCCTTGATTTTTTGAGCCTTTAGCTCATAATTGATAGTTCTTGCCATGATATTAGTTATTTAGTTAAACACTATACAAATTTAGGGAATATCCACGATACAATGATTGTCATTCCTTATTTTCTTTCTCTTTTTCCTCCAAGACCTTTTTAAGTTGATAGAGACTTATGATATCATATTCAAATGTCGGATTGTCCCAATTTTTCCGGACAGAGTTCGTTTGGACCGAGATAAATTTTCGGAGGTCAAAGATATATTGGCATTGTGACAATCTTATCTCGTTAAATGTGATCTTGTAGTTATCAAACCACGCAAGCAGTTTTTTTTAGTTCCTCGTTCATGATATAAATGATTAACACCCCGCGAATATACGCAATTTAACCTTGCGATTTTAGGATATAAATAATTTTGTCTATATTTGCTTCAAGTTTGTGACTTGTATTATTGATTGGATATTATGTTTAACAATATAATATAGGTCACTTATGGATTTTTATAACAACTCATCTCAAAGGCAACAAGTGGACGTTTACTGTCCTGTCCATCATAATTGGATTGGCCACTATGATTATGGCTCCAAGGGGGTCTATTATTGCTGGTGCAAGAAATGCAAGAAAGAAATCAAAATCGTTATGGGAAAATGAAGAGGTTGACACAAAAACAAGAGAATTTCTGTAATTATTATATCGAGTGCGGCGGGAACGCTTCCGAGGCGTACAGGCGTGCCTACTCTTGCGATAAATGGAAAGATAAGTCCGTATGGGAGAAGGCTTCGGCTTTATTGGATGATGTCAAGGTTCAGTCAAGGGTAAGGGAACTGCAAGAGGAGCAGAAAGTTAAATCTGATATAACCAAGGAGAAATTACTGGGCGAGTTAGGTAACATAGCGTTCTCGTCCATAGCCCACCTTCACAATACATGGATAGAACGCAAGGAGTTCGAGAGTCTAACGGACAAGGAGAAGTCGGCTATCAAGAGCATATCTACTAAAATCCTGAAGAAAAATATAGGGACGAGCGATGACCCGGAGATCATTGACGTGGAATATGTCAAGATAGAGATGCACGATAAGCTGAAAGCCATAGAACGTATCTGCAAGATGCTTGGCTTTGACGCTCCAACCGTTGTAGACCTTGGCAAATCGCTGATCGGAATAGATACCGGAATAGATGATTAGTGTTCTATTTTTAAATAAATGGCTATGTTTGTTAGAAAAAATACGAGGTCTATAATTTTATAATTGTTCTATATTTAATATTTTGGGAGCTGATACGGATAACAGGAGGATAATAAGCTACAAGAGGTTCAATCCGAACTTTCACCATTTGAAGCTGGCGTTGGGGAATGACGATATAAGGTTCATCTTCATGTACGGGGGATCGTCTTCCGCCAAGTCTTTCTCAGCGGCCCAAGCCTTCTTGTTAGAATGTATATCCAAGGGCTATAACACGATGGTATTCCGTAAGACCGGCGCTACCATAGTGGACAGTATTTACAAGACATTCCAAGAGGCGGCTAAGTCCCTGCATATAGAGTCTTTCTTCAAGCCCTTGGAGAACCTTATAAAGTGTTTCAACGGTTCCTATATCCGGTTCAAAGGGCTGGACGATCCGGAGAAGATCAAGGGTCTCGAATCTTATCAGTACGTGTTTTGCGAGGAGATATCCGAGTTCGATGAATCCGACTTGAAACAGATAAGGAAGCGTCTCCGTGGTCGCAAGGGACAGAAGATCGTAGCTCTATTTAACCCGATATCGGAGGATCATTGGATCAAGAAAAAGATATTTGATACCGAGACATTGACCGAGGTGGACAATCATCTGTACGGGAAGCTCAAGGATAGCGTAACGGGTAAGATACTGCCAAAGGAATATTCCGAGATAGGGAGGAAATGGGTCAATTCCGAGCGGACCATATACAATCCAAGAAAAAAGACTTACGAGACGCACCGCCCGGATATGGTTATCATCAAGTCCACCTATCTTAATAATTTCTGGGTCGTAGGGTCTCCTGATGGCACGTATGGCTTTTATGACGCTCAGACGATAGCGGATTTCGAGAGGGATAAGGAAAGGGATTATGCTTATTATCTGATATACGCCTTGGGCGAGTGGGGGACGATAAGGACGGGTGGCGAGTTCTTCCACGCCTTCGACCCCGCCAAGCATAAGGGCAAGTGCCCATATGTCAAGGCTCCCGTGCATATATCGATAGATAACAACGTCCTGCCTTATATCTCCATCTCTTTTTGGCAGGTTGAGATCGGGGATATAACGAGGATAAGGCAGATTCACGAGGAAACCCCGTCCGATCCGTTCAACACGGTCACCAAGGCCGCCGAGATCGCCGTTGAATATCTGGAGGGGATAGGGCATGATGATATGGTCTATCTTTATGGGGATGTATCGACCAAGGCCGGGAATACGATAGATGACGATAAGAGGTCTTTTTTCGATAAGTTCAAGGAGGGTATAGACAAGAGATTCCGCAGCGAGGACAGGTTGCCTAGATCGAACCCATCCGTATCCATGACAGGGGAGTTTATCAATGCGATATATTCCGGAGATATAAAAGACGTGTCCATCATGATCGACGAGAGTTGCGAGACATCGATAAACGATTATATCACCGTAAAGAAGGATGTCAACGGGGCGATGCTCAAGCAGAGGGTAAAGGACAAGATTACGGGTCAGTCCTACGAGAAGGCAGGTCACCTTAGCGATGCAAAACGTTATTTTGTCACGGAGATATTAAAGGATAGGTATACGTCTTTCTCGCTAAGGAGAAGGCACAATAAAAATAAGGAGGAGGATATGAGATATTACGATCACGTAAAATTGGATATATCGAACGCCATGAGGATGGTCTATGTGGCAGTCAATCCTGACGGGCTTGCGGGTATGGCAAAGGTGGCGTTGATGAACGGGAAGGCGTACGTTCTGGATGCCTCGTTGAGGGATATCACGGAGGCTGGAGTTCTAAAGGATTTCTTGCGTCCTATAGGATGGAGTGATGTCGTGTTTGAGAGCGACAAGGCTTATTTCCCTGTAGCTAGGGAGATAAGGGAGACCGGGGAGTGCGATATAAGGATAAGGAAGAGGGCTTCCGATGCAAGATTGAGGATATCCGCCCATTCGGAGACCGTGAGAGATCGATTTTATTTTCTCGACAATTACGAGGAGAAGGATGATTATCTGTCGTTTGTCGAGAATATGCTAGATTATGGGGGCAAGGATGGAGGGGAGTCGCTGTGTTGCCTATCCGCTATAGCGGAGATTTTGGTACGAAACAATATTTAAAACGAATATATTATGGGTTTGTTTGATTTTTTCAGGAAAGAGGATAAGGTGGCGAATGTGCCCGATCGTCCTCCAAGGTCGAGAGGACTCGTGGATTTGTCCGGTTATCTGGGGGTGTTCAGCCCCTATACCTGTTCCGGGAATTTTATCGAGGCTTTCGAGACCATGGGAGAGGTCTTTTTCCCCGTGGATTTCTTGGCTAGCAGGATAGCGGGCGGCAATTATCAATTAAAATTAGCGAAGGATGATTCCGTGGTGTTCAATAACGAGGAGATGAACCGTTTTTTTAGCGATCCTAACCCTTTATTCTCGTTCGAGGATTTGGTTAAGATGTTTTTTGTCTATAAGTATGTGACAGGTAATGGATTCTGGCAGGCCTCCCCGTCTGTAGGGGGGATAAAGCCTAAGGAGCTATGGAAATGGTGCGATACCTATTGGGTCTTGCCAAGTGATCAGGTCGTGATAAACAGCCCGATGTCCATTCCCTTGTTCCAGCCGTCAACAAAGGAGGATATAATCAACAGCTATCGTATTTCCACCAACTCGGGGCTTATGGATATAGACCCGTCTCTGGTCATCCACTACAAGGATATAAATATGCGATTGAATAGCTCATACCTAAAGGGACGTAGCAGGTTGGAGACCCAACGTTATCCTATCGCCAACTTGGTCGCCGTGTACGAGGCAAGGAATGTCATATACGTTAAAAGGGGGGCCTTGGGATTGCTGATAAGCAAGAAATATGACGCTGATGGTTCCCTTCCACTCACCGACAAGGAGAAGAGAAACATAAGGAAGGAGTGGAATGATAATTATGGGTTGACTAATGACAGGTCCCAGATGAGCATTGTGGATGTCCCTACGGAGTTCGTGAGGATAAACATGTCCATCCAAGAACTTATGCCTTTCGAGGAGACTTTGGCGGACGCTATACAGATAGCCGGTATATATGGTATACCTTCAGCGCTGATTCCACGCAAGGATATGGCCAAATACGATAATCAGGATATCGCCGAGGTCTCCGTTTATTCCAATATCGTTATTCCTGAGGCCCGGAAATTCTGCCGATCGATGACCTCCTTTCTTGGCCTTGATAAGTCCGGCATGTATATAGACGTGGATTTTAGTGGCGTAAGCGTATTGCAAGTACGTGATAAGGATATGGTAGAGAAGAGGCGTATCGTATCGGAGAAATGCCAGAAGGAATTCGTGGGAGGCGTATTGACGCTGAATGACTGGAGAGCGCAGATAGGGGAGAGCAAGGTAGGGAACCCCTTGTATGACAAGTTGGTTTACGATATGTCTACCGAGGAATTGGCCTTGGTCAAGGAGATCATATCCTTAGCTAGGTCTGGCGGTCCATCAAGGAGCGTCTCATCCTCTTCTGGAGGGACTTCTGATAACAAAAAACCGTCCGACGAGGGCGATGACGATAGGGGTGATGTTGATGATGATAAAAAATGATTCTATAGTTTTGCTTTTTAATATATTAACCCTATATTTGTAGGACATAACAAATAAAGAAATTAGAGCCTGAGAGCCATACCCGGCGGGAGTCGTATCCTGCGGGGTATGGCTCTTTTTATTTATACCGACATGGAACCGTATAGAAGCATATTATTTAAGACCAAGTCCACGGACGTGGATGAGAAAGGAATAGTCAAGGTGGCCGTTAATGGTATCGGGATAAAGGACAGCGACGGCGATATATCGTCTCCCGGTTCTTTCTCCAAGACGCTCCAAGAGAATTTCAACAGGTGCAAGTGGTTTCTCAACCATGACAAGACCAAGCTTCTTGGCTGCCCTATAGAGGGAGTGGAGGAGGATGGCAATCTGGTCATGACCGGGCAGATCAATCTAAAGAAGCAGATAGGCGTAGAGACGCTGGAGGATTACAAGCTATACAGGGATCATGGCAAGACCTTGGAGCATTCCGTGGGCGTCAGGGCCGTGAAGCGGGATTCCAATAACCCGGCTATCGTTAAGGAGTGGTTCTTGGGCGAGTATAGCACGCTGACCCATTGGGGGGCTAATCCTCAGACATTCTTGATGGATATAAAGGAATTGAGGGGTAGTGACTTGAGAGATCATATAAATATGATGCGTGACGCTTTAAATAAGAGATATAGCGGAGATAAGCTCAAGGCTCTTGAGGCTAACATATCTATCATAGAGAAAGCGTTGATCGGATCTAATATAGTACAGTGCCCTCATTGCGGACTGGCTTTCGATTATGGGTCAGTACCGGAACACACGTTGGAGAGCCAAGTGATCGATGCCGTCGGTGACTATTCACGATGGATAACGGAGGATGTGGTATATCAGGAGATGGAAAAGATCAAGCCGGAGTTGCAAGACCGTATCTTGGAGATAATCAACTCCAAGAAATCCGTTGATGATTTCGCCTCTTATGTCCGCTGTCCTAAATGTTATTCCAGAATATATAGAAGCAACACCCTTATATCTGAGCCGGAAGACTCCACTCAGATAGAGAAACATAAAGCCGCTAGATGCACTTTAGGGTCTCTAGGTGATCTTATTAATAACAATTAATTAATTTATTTATGTTGAAGAAAGGTTTTTATGAGAATTTAGGAGGTCTCGCTATCATGGCGTTGACCTTGGTGGTTTTTGCCGTTATCGCATGCGTGGGCGATCCGGCCTATGCCTTGGCGGTTGCGCCGGTATTGTCCTTCTCCGGTTTCGCCAAGAAGGAGAGTGAGTTGAGTGACGAGGAGAAACAAACGCTTGGGACTATCGAGAAGATGGTCAACAAGTGTCTGGAGGATTACGGAGCTAATGTCATAGACAGGAAGGAGTACGAGGAGACGATGTCCGGGATTAGCGAGAAGCTTAAATCCCTAGGTTCCGGTAATAACAATAAGGAAGTCACGGAGATTCGTGATATCATCAAGTCCATGGGCAAGGAGATTGAGCAAATGAAGGGGCGTGGCATCACCTTGGGGGGAGATAGCCCTCTTGAGAAAAGTATCAATGAGTTCCTTGACTCTGAGAAATTCAAGCAATATGTAGATGGTAAGACGAAGTCCTCCGGGAATTTCCATTTGGATTTGAAGGGCGTGGTCAGTATGACGGATAGTTATACGGGCAATATCTTGATCAGTCAGCAGCAAAACAGGGTCGTTACGCAGGTAAGCGAGAAAAAGATCAATTTCCGTAATCTCATGAGCGTCGATCAGGGTGATCCCGCCTTCCCGATGTTGACATGGCAGTTGATCTACGACTTGGATCGTAACGCCACTTTCGTGTCCGAGAACGGGCGGTTATCCCAATCATCCTTCAAGTTAAAGGAGGAGAGCTCGGAGGTTAAGCGTGTCGGTACCTTCCTTTATTTGTCCAAGAGATTGCTCAAGTCTAGGGTATATGTCCGCTCATGGTTGATCAATCGCTTATCCTCTTGGGTGAGGATGGCCGAGGATTTCCAGATCATGTTCGGCGATGGGACGGGGGATAACCTGAAGGGTATCACCAAATACGATGGCGTTAAATGCGTATCCGATATCATAACCGACGCGGTTGTCAGCGGAGAGGCCGGATCTATCAAGGGAGCGAGAAGCTACAATGGCGGAAAAGCCACTATCGTGGAGTTTACCAACCCGCAGGACAAGATCGTTGACGGCCAGAAGATCAAGATCGAGGGCGTAACCACATTCACGGACCTGAACGGAACTTTCGATATCCATAAGATGAACGATCGGGAGATCATGGTAGAGGTGGCTTTCACGGCTTCCGGCGTATTCACCGCCGCTACCTTCGAGGTTAAGAATAATTTCTTCAACACCGTCGCATCCCCGAACCTAGGGGACGCTGTCAAGGCTATCTTCGGTGTCATGACGTACGCTGAGTATACCCCGAATATGATCGCCATGAACCCATCCACCTTGTTTGAGATCGAGACCTTGAAGGACACGTCGGGGCGGGATTTGAATCTCGTGACGTTGGTGAACGGCGTGAAGTACGTGGCCGGAAGACCCGTTGTCGAGACCACTTGTATCATGCCGGGGTATTATTTCGTCGGGGATATGGTTAACGGGGCCTCCTTGGTGGATTATACCTCTATCAATATCGAGTTCGCCGATGATATCGAGAGCCGATTGAAAAACCAGACGGCGGTGATCGTGGACGAGGAGGTTATCATGCCGGTATACAACCCGTGGGCGTTCGCCTATGGCAAGTTATCCGACGTATTGACCGCTATCAAGAAATCCTCTTAATACATAATGACATGAGGGTTTCTATAATTATAACGGGTGAGGAGATGGAGGTCGACAAGGTCATTCAGGAGAATTCCATACGAAAGGAGCTTGGCATGATCGATATATCCTCAAAGACCCCGGTTGGGATAAGAAAGAGAATCCCGGACACGGATACCAAGACATCCGTCTTCGGGGACTCGAAAATGTCACTTGATAAAGATAAATAGCGATGATAATAGACAATGCGTACTTCAAGGGAGACCTTAGGATACAGGGACTCGTGATACCGGAGGACGGGGGATTCTCCAATGAGGCTTCCAATGCCATATCCGAGAACGTGGTATGGTATATCGAGACCTACGGGGACGAGTACCTCGTCTCGCTCATGGGAGGATATTATGACTCATTCGTCGATTACGCCGATAATGGCAGGAAGGGAAACGACATGTTTGATTATATCCTAGGGATATTGAGATCGGATAGGTCTCCCATGGCTATGTATGTCTATTTTCATTACCAGAGAAACGAGACGCTAATATCCGTATCCTCCACGTCCGATGACGTGGACGTGAGGCGGATATTGGCGCATACCTCAAGGATGATGACCCAAGCTTGGAATAATATGGTGGATATCAACATCGGGATATCGGATCGCATAAGGGAGTCTTTCAAGGAGGACATGGATATTGACAGGAATATATTGACCCATATAAATGAGATGAATATATGAATGTCTTGGTGGATATATTCAGGGATATCGTCGCTGGCGTTTCAAAAGACGTTGGGTATATGGTCAATTACCAATTCGGTGATTGGCAATATATGGCCAAGACGCTTTCCGCCATGGGGAAGGCACCCGTAACGGCGGGAAGGAAATATCCTATGATAGGGTTATATTCCCCGTTCGACGAGGACAAGTCCAACCCTTCCTTAACGTCCGTGAGCCTTTCCTTGATAATAGCCGTGAATACGTTGGGGAATTATACCAATGAGGAGCGATTGGAGAAGTCCTTCAAGGCTACGTTGTATCCGGTATATGACAGCCTTATAAGGAGGATATCCAACGATCGCAAGTTTGATATAGGCCCCGGGGCGATAGTATCCCATGTGAAGACCGATAATTTCAGGTATGGAAGGGCTGGCGTGTATGGCGAGGGGAAAAGCGAGTTCGACGATCGCATAGACGCTATTGATATTAAGGATTTAAGATTAAATGTAAAAAATATAACATGTAGATAATTATGGCAGTAAAAATGTTCAGGGACTGCGGTTCCGAGATTTTCAATACCGGCACGAGCAAGTGTCCGTTCGTTCCAGACTATATCAAGGCGATCATACTCACTCCGGTAGGTATGACGTTCAAGATATCCGATTTTGACACGAAGCTGGGAGAGTACGCCCACGCCGACCGTCCGAACCGTGTCTATCCGATCTCAACGATCGCTGAGTACGCCACTTCCGGAGGCGAGGCCCAGACATCCGCTACCGGTTATGGCTCGTCCAAGATCACGGGTTATAGCGAGCTTGTCGAGACTTACACGATGAACGATTATGACGAGGGCTTGCGAACCAATCTCATGAAGCTCAAGAACGAGAGCATGAGGGTGATCTTCATCGACAAGAATAATGTCGTATATGGAGAGAAGACCGATACGGAAGGTGATTTCAGGGGATATGAGCTCGGTGCCGTTTATCCGGGTGGACAGAGGTTCAAGAGTTCCGGAGAGAACGCATCGCTTACGATCAACCTCGTTTATAAGGATGTTGAGAAGGCATGGATGAACGCTATATCTTTCACTAGCGATATCGATATCTTGGACGAGGCGAAGGGATTGGTCTGGGTGGATGTCAAGAAATTACCCGAAGGAGAGAATAAGTTTAAGGTGGTGGAGCATTACGGAGGTTTTGACCTTACCGAGATGTACGGGACGTTGTTAGGTAACTCCTCTGTATGGAATAACGCTTCTGCGGCTACTTATAACGCTGATGACGGCACTCTTACTTTGACCCCTTCATCCGGCACTCCCGCGCTCAAGAGGCCATCCGAGTTATACGCCGAGGACGTTAAAGGAATAGAGCAATGGTCATAAACGGGGTATCGTTCAATGATGAGGCTTGTCTCGGTATGGGAAGGAAGGCTTTCGTGAAGGCTCACGAGGGATCTTTCTTCCTTGACCGGGGAATGGCGGATCGAAGGAGGATATTAGGTGACGCTTATGATATAATGGAGAGGAACCATGGGGACGATAGCGGGAGTGGCGAACGCCGTGAGGATGCTGGAGAAGAACTTCTGGCCGGAGGTTACGAACAGCTTGAGGGAGAGCGAGGGATTGATCCATGACTTGATCACTGATCAGTTGATAGCAGGTAGGGATGAGAACAACAAGCCTCTTCGTCCTACCTATCTTCAAGATCCTTATTTTGTCGAGACCACCAAGACCCCGAAGGCGGCGAGAGCCAAGGCCAGATGGTGGAGAGACATGAAAGAAGATATCACGCCGCCGGAGACATCCCCCATACTTCGATTTGCTCCGAGAAACAGGAATACCCCTAATTTGATTATTCGAGGAGATTATCATGACAGTATCACGCCGATCGTGCAAGGAGGAAAGGATGGTGGCAAGATCGTTACTAGGTCGATAGGATTTTATGCGGGTGATGATGCGCTTGAGTCTAAATACGGCCCAGCCCATTTAGGATTAACTAGAAAAGCCCGACTGTATCTTATAAAGAATAAGATCAAGCCGGCTATTCTTAAACTTCTTGAAAAATACAAATTCAAATGATAAAGCCGTGCAATTGCGCCTCGCAGAACAAGGCGATGGCCACATACGAGAACATAAGGAGGCTGGCTATCAAGATGGCCGTTTCCGATAAACGCATTTACGTGCTTATCCGTAAAACGGATAGCACGTTTGCCTTCGAGCCTTTAGATGCCATGGTGTCTAAAGGCGATATTGTTGAATATATCCATTATTTATAAGTAGTATGGCGAATATATACACGACATGCGACGAGATACCCTTATGCAAGTTCATCGAGATGTACAAGGGAAATCTTAACGCCCTTATAAAAGGTGGGAGGACCAAGCCCACCGATGTGGAGTTAAGGAAAGCGGCGATGGGGCTTATTGACGAGTATTCCGTTATAACCGGGAACAAGAATATCGCTATCGAGATAGAGGATCGGTCAAGGGCGGTGGATTGCAATATCAAGCTTATCCTGTTGGAGTCAGCGGATCATTTGATAGACGCTATGATGTACGCTGACGCTTCGGATATTCTTGGCAGGGTAGGTATCCGCATGCCGGAGGAGCCGGGAGAGCAAGATCTGATCGTCGCTAAAAAGAGAATCCAGTCCAAGATGTCGCAGGTGAAATATAGCCTGAGCGTTCTGGATAGGAACAAGTCTAAGGTGGTAGACCCCAAGGATAAAGATTTCACCCGTGAGAGAATGATTGTGTCCACCTATTTCAAGATGCGTATCGATCCTGACACGTTCACCGCTGCCGAGTACGGAAATATGATAAGGATTATGTTTAACCAATTAGAGGACATGAAGAATTATGGCGGGAAACGAGACTAAGATCACTGATATAGTAGGGAAAGAGGCGTTTGATCAAATCCGGCAGCTAAAGGATGATATGGGTGGTTTAGCTAAAGAATATGTTTCTTTAGCAAAAAAAATAGGGGATGGACTCAAGTTTAACCCTAAAAACTTGGTTGAATTATCGCAAAAGGTAAATGACTACTCTGTCTTGGTGAAACAAATTAATGTTTTAACGATTGAGTATAATGAGAGTGCCAAAAAAAAAGCCGAAATAGAAAATCAATTAGCTCAAGCGGCTAAAGCTATGGCGGAGGCGGATTTAATCAAAGTTAAAACGGAGAGGGAGAAAATAAAGCTTTCTCAGCAAATAGAGAATCAAAACAAGAAAAGGAAAGTATCTGAGGAGGAATTGACAAAGATCATGCAAACCCAAGTCAATTCAATAAGACAAGCCGAAGCCCAGAACGCAAGATTAAGACAGGCGGTAAAAGATGTTGAAGGAACCGATAAGGAGGCAGCTAGTCAAAGAGAGGTACTTAATCAGAGAATAAACCAAAACACCTCCTTTGTAAAATCGAACACGGATGCCTATGTTCGTCAAAAGATGGAGATTGGAACATATCGGATACAGATCAAGCAAGCATGGTCGGAACTGCAAAATGGAAATAACGTGATGCAAAACGCATCGAATATAGCGAGAGGATATGGGAATATTTTAAGATCAAATGTAGCTAATGGGCTTAATACCGTAAAGATTGGTGTTACGGATATGATAAAGGGGTTTGTGGGTGCTCAAGCTGTGTTAAAAGGCTTAGATTTATTGTTTTCTCGTATCAAATCTGGCATAGGATCAATTATGGATTTTGAAGCTGCCAACTCAAAGCTTGCGGCTATATTAGGAACAACGAGAAAAGAGATAAGAGGCTTGGAGATTGATGCTAAAAGATTGGGAGCTACGACTAAATATACGGCTTCGGAGGCTACCGAGCTGCAAATAGAATTGGCTAAACTTGGTTTTACCCAAAAAGAGATCCGGAATACAACGGAATATGTCTTGAAATTCGCCCAAGCAACGGGATCAACATTAGCAGACGCTGCGGCGTTAAGCGGGGCGGCTCTAAGGATGTTCAATGCGGATACAAGCGAAACAGAGAGGTATGTTTCCGCAATGGCCGTGGCTACTACTAAGAGTGCCTTGAGCTTTTCTTATCTCCAGACAGCTATTCCTATTGTCGGCCCAGTAGCCAAGGCTTTTAATTTCACGATAGAGGACACATTAGCCTTATTGGGTAAGTTATCAGATGCGGGCTTTGATGCTTCTATGGCCGCTACCGCATCCCGTAATATCATCCTTAATCTAGCGGATGCCAATGGGAAATTAGCAAAAGAATTGGGAGGGAATGTGAAAACACTTCCCGAGTTGGTTAATGGTTTAGTGGAGTTAAGGAATAAGGGAATAGACTTAAATTCTACTTTAGAACTTACAGATAAAAGAAGCGTGGCGGCTTTCAATGCTTTTCTAACAGGAACGGAAAATATTGGAGTTCTAAGAGATTCCATAACTGGAGTTGACAAGGAACTTGATGATATGGCTAATACCATGTCTGATAACGTCAAGGGAGCTATAGCGGGATTAGAATCTGCGTGGGAAGCGTTTATGTTATCATTCGAAAATTCGACAGGACCAGCTAAGAAGGTTATAGATTTTCTGGCAAATGGGATTCGTAGTATAGCTAATAGCCTTGCGGAAGAGGATGAATTGATTCAAATCGCGGAGACTGAAGCGATCGAGAATCAAAAAAAACAAATGAAGCAATTTGATGTGGAAGGCGAAAATATTAAGAGGCTTAAAGAATTATATAGACAAAAGGTTGAATCAGGGATGTCAGAAGATGAAGCTGAACAAAAAGCTAAAGAGGAATATTTGCTTAATATACAATCAAATCTAAATAAAGAGAATATTTATTATCAATCAGCTTTAGATGAAAGGAAAAAGACTCAAGATGAATATGAGAATTCATCTTTTCTTAAACAAGCGTTATTCATGCAACGAACAAATGCGCAGTTTGAAAAGGATCTTGATTTACAAACTTATTTGATTGGTCAATCTGCTGCGGAAATTTACAAATACCAAGAATTGATAAAGTCTGTCACAAATACGCCTTTATCCCCTAAAAGCCAATCAGTTTATCATGTACCAACAGAAGCGGAGAAGAGAGAGCAAGAGAAAGCTGCGAAAGAGGCTGAAAAGAGACGTAAATTGGAGTTAGAGGCTGATCGTAATCTTCAAGAATCCAAGATCAAAATTATGGAAGAAGGATATGAGAAGGAGCGTGCCGAACTGGAAGCCTCATTCCAGAAGAGAATTGACGATGTAAAGACTAAAGGGGTAAAGGTAAATGAGCAAATAGCTGCTATTGAGGCGGAAAGAGTAAAGAGGTTGTCTGATTTTCAAGATGAGTATGACCGGAAAAGAACGACTGAAGACATTCAAAATAGAATTGCCATAGCTAAAAAGGGTAGCGAAGAAGAATTGAAAGCTCGCTTAGATCTTCTTGATGTGCAAAAAGCCGCCGAACTAAAAGCTGCTGATAAAATTGATGCCGATAAGCTTTTGATAGAAAGAAAGTATGATAGGCTTATAGAAGATGAAAAAATAGCCTATGGATCAAATTTGATTAATATTCAATTGTCAAATAATGAGCTGCTTCAATCGGATAGAGAGATAGCCATGGATAAGGAAATTTCAAATCTAACAAAACAATATTCCAAAGGTGTCATAAAAAAAGAACAATATGAGAAGGAGAAAGCAGATATAGAGATGAGATACGCTAAAGAATCTTTAGATAATGAACTTAGTATATTGGCAAAAAACTTAGATTTACTATCTGGGAATGAAAAAATAGAGGCAGAAAAAAAGATTGCGAGCATAAGATCCCAATTATCTAAATTGACGACTGATGGTATCATTAATGATGCGGAAAGAGAGTTAGAAGCTCGTAAAAAAGTAGAAGAGGCAAAAAAACAATTGCTTCAAGAAACCTTTAACGCTATTGGCAATATTGGGAATTCTCTTTATCAGAGGCAAATTGACAATATTGAATTCGAAATTGAAGCTAATCAAGATGCTTATGATAGGCGAATAGAAGAAATAGAAGGATTAGCGGAAAAAGACATTATTACGACAGAGGAGGCAGAAGCCCGCAAACGTGCGGCAGAGGAAGAGACTAGTCGAAAGAATAAGGAGTTGGAGAAGAAGAAGGCTGAATTGCAGACTAGACAGGCGAAATTCCAAAAGGCTATTGATGTCGGAAATATTATAATGAATACAGCTATGGCCGTAATGTCTGCATTGGCAATGTTTCCTCCTAATGTTCCATTATCCTTGTTCGCTGCCGCAACGGGTGCGGTTCAATTGGCAACGGTATTAGCCCAACCCATCCCCAAATACGCCCATGGTACCGACAATCACCCCGGCGGTCTGGCTATCGTTGGCGATGGAGGCCGTAGCGAGGCGGTATTGGTAGGAGATAAAGCGTACATCACCCCGGATAAGCCCACCCTGCTGTCATTGCCGGCGGGAGCCGAGGTCGTTCCGGATCTCAATGATCCGGCTTTCCTTAGCCGCTTCGTGGATAACATGTATTGGATCACCCACAACAAGAAAGGCGAGCCGGTTCAGATCGTCAATAATTTCGACGCTGAAGGGATAATAAGGGCTAATAATGAGATAAAAAAAGAGATAGGCAAGCTATCTAAAACCATATCCAAGGGTAGCAAGAGCATTGATTTCGAGAATTACAAGAGATCGAGGATGAATTGAGCGTAAAACTTGCTTTTCTTATTCTTTCTAGTTATATTTGCTGGACATATAAGAAGACAGTAGAGCCTTAGAGCCATACCCGATAGAGTCACGTCTATGGGGTATGGCTCTTTTTGTTTTTACTGGTCAGCCTACCACGACAGGCTAGGAAGATTTTGGGCGACAGCGGTCGCTAACAGCCTCCTTGATACGATGTGTTGTGGCTCGTGTCGGGGAGGCTTTTTCATTAAGAAGTGCCGAAGTAATCAAAATAACAAAGTCGTTTTGATCTTATGGTTAAAATTGCGGGAGAAAATATTTCGAACAATTAAAATTTTAAGATATGGAAGCAATTAAAATTTTTGAGAACGATCGTTTCGGTGAAGTGAGAGTAGCCGGGACAAGTGAGAACCCTTTATTTTGCCTTGCGGATGTTTGCAAAATTTTAGGATTACGTGTAGACGCTGTACAATCAAGACTGACGGATGCCCCCATTCGGATTGGGGTCACCGATTCAATCGGTAGAGAACAGCAAATGAATTTTGTCAATGAAAAGAATCTCTACAAGGTAATCATGCGATCCGACAAGCCGCAAGCCGAACCATTCCAAGACTGGGTATGCGGAGAGGTTCTCCCTTCCATCCGTAAACATGGGGCGTAAATTAAGCAATATAGAATATTTTTAATAGTTAAAAACTTAATAATATGGATAGTTTAGTATTTAAAGGCAATAATGGGCAAGTTGTTACTAATAGCTTGCTAGTGGCAGAGAAGTTTGGGAAAAGACATGCCAATGTTATTCGTGACATAGAAAAACTACTTAATACAGAGGATAAAGAACTAAACTCAAAAATGAGTTTAGCCTTTGTTATAGATACTTATGAGGATTCTACCGGGAAAAGTAATCCTGTATACATTATGAATAGAAAAGGATTCTCTATCCTTGTTATGGGATATAACGGGATTAAGGCTCTAAGGTTTAAGAATGATTTTTATGACGCTTTCGAAGAAATGGAGAAAGCGTTGAAAGAGCAAAGCAAACCTCTTTCATCCGCACAGATGTTTGCCATGCAAGCTAACATCAACTTGGAATATGAGAACAGGATATCCAATGTGGAAAAACGAATAGAAGCGATAGAACAAGAACGAGAAGAAAATGGAAAACTCCTTTTGGCTATTCCTGTTTCAACGGAAAAGATACCGGAAATGAGTTTAAGAGATAAGATCAGACAGATGGTTAATAGATACTCTTCCGCCCATAATGTGAAACAACAGGATGTTTGGCGCAAGATATACGATCAATTGTACTATCTATATCATATATCTATTCGTAGCTATAAGAAGAAAAACGGAGAGTCTAATTTGGATATCGCTGAGAAGCATCGTTTTATTGAGTATATCTACAATATTATCTCCAATATGATCAGAGAGAAAGGGGTTGCTTGATTATTATGGTTGCTCAAACAAAATATAGACATGATTTGATTTAGTTTTCATAAGCCCCCTCATGTCGTGAGACAGCAAGGGGATATATGTTTAATCGAAATATTCATATTGCTCTGTAAAAGCATCTTGGATGTCATTTATCAAATTAGGATTGTTCTCTAATTCGATTTTATTAACCATTAAGTATGCGCTTTTATCTTTTAGTTCTGTATGTAGAAAATATTTATCAGAAAAATTGGTTGCCATAATCTTGCTATAAAAACGGAATCTTTTGGTATTATCAATTCCCTCTTCGTCCAAATTAGAGCCTATAAATCCAAAGGATGCATGATCATCTTGATGGTATATGTCAAGCATTATGTTTATACATGTATGTATTATCGTTCTAGGCTCAAATGTGCTAGATAGTATATTATATTTTCTTTTACTGTGTCTATGATTTTTTAAATGGAATTTTATAGCATAAACATTATAATCATATAATTCCACCCAGACCCAATAAGTAAGATTAGATTTGGTAGATTTAAATGAATATAGTCTTTTAGATAAAAGATGTCCAGACTTTCCTTCGAAATTCTGGACAAACCTATAAGGGTAATAAAAACTCATTTCAAATCATATAAGGATAAATGTCAATTCTTCTATCAAGTAACTCTTTAGACGTAAGGGATCTGAACTTTACTTGGGTATCCTTCTTTTCTGAAGCTGCGGTCACAATTTTGCTATTAACATCTTTGGGCCGCATGTCCTTACTGTTTTTGACTGTGCCCATATTCATTCATCTTTGTTGTTTTCGACACAAAGATGAGATAAACTGGATAACAAACAAAATTTTTTTAGCTAAAAAAACTAACAAATATTAAATATGATGGTAAATCTTTGATTGTTAATAATGTATGGCTTTTTTATTAGGCTAATAGGTCTGTTTAAAAACACTGCTTAGCCAACAAATGTGGCAATCTCATAAAAATCCCCTCCAGAGCCTTTGGGGGGGGATGGAGTACAGATATTTATTACTCGCTTTCAAAAAGCGAAGGTAGCTTGTTCATAATGTAATTGTCTAAATCACATATAAATACAGAAATAATTTTACGCAATTCTTCTGTAGATAAGTTATATGACCAGTTTGATGTTATTTTATTTATGATATTAAATAGGTAAAGATCATTTGATTTTAATATCTGTAGTTGTTCATCAATAATACCACCAATCATTTTAAATTGATTAAATGATAGTTGATAATGTATGAAATTTGAAAATTCATATTTTAAATCATAAATGTTGTTGTTTTTAAGAGAAGCTAATTTGTCGTCAAGAAGCTTAACTTCTTTTTGCTTATATCCTAAAAATAAACTTCTATTATATCCGGATTTATTATATATGTAGAACATGAGCATATGACTAAGACTATCATGTATTGAAAATATCAAATCTTTTTCAATGTAACTACTTAATAATACCTTTTCCGATAATAAATTTTCTAATTCGTTTAATACGTGTATTTTTTGATCTATAATATATAGATGAAGCAACTCATGGAAGAAAATTTCCGGGATTGTTTGTGAGTAATTGATAAATATAGTATAATTTATCCCATTTTCCTCTATATGGGACGGTAGGTTTGATTCGATTGTGGTAATGTTATATCTTTTGCTCAAATCATTCCACACATCTATACATATTTTATTCGTTAAATATTTATACGTTTCTTCTGATGAAAGAATATTCATTAATATAAAAGCGTTTGAAGGATGTTTTGTTTAAAATTATTTTTTTAATGGGTTTACTTTTAACTTTGGATTTGTTTGCAGGGTATATTCTCCTTTAACCCTATCAAAATCATCTTTAGACATTAACCCTTTTTCATATAAATCTAATGCATTTTTTAGCCTTTGTTCAAGCAATATTTTTTCTTGTTCTTTTCTTATTTTTACATCAGAGTTTCGATCTGATAAGGCAACATATATAGCTCCTATTATAGGAGAAAATATAAGTGAACATAAAAATGACCAAAAAAAACCACATGTTCGATTTTTCCCTAATTCTCCGATACCAAAAGATAATATAACCCATAAGATAAAGTATATCATATGTATTTAATTTATATGTGTTTACAAATATACAAATTGTATATATACTATATTAGATGTTATTAATGTTTTACAACATCATTCCACCTTTATCTTCAATGGATGACCGCAGTTAGGACATTTAACCATCCCGCTTTTGCAAGAATCGAAAAGATCCGGTATTTCAACTCCTAAAATGTCGGCAATATCAGATAATCTGTCCATGTTGAATTTGTTTCGAGATACTGCTTGAGAAAATGATACCGCTTGAATTCCTAATTTGTCTGCTAGTTGAGCCTGTGTAATACCTTTCTCTTTACAAAGCTCTTTAATCCTTAGTTCTGTATTAGCCATAATGCTTTATAATTTATTTTTTGATGCAAATATATATAATTTAGTGTATGTACGAAATAAAAGCAGTGAAATTATTTGTGAATACTAAATTTATTTTAAACAAATGTCAATATAGCATGGATGCTATATAAAAACAGTTAAATATAGCACTAATACTAAATAAAGCCTTGTTTATTTAGTATCAGTGCTATATATTTGCATCATCAAAATAAAACAACAATACAATGGCAACACAGAAATACAACAAGAGTGAGATCATGAAGGAAGCGCATAAGATCTATAGAGAGTGCAAGATATACGGACGTACATTCGGCTCGTGCCTTAAACAAGCTTGGGGATCGGCGAAAGCGATGGTGCAACTTGCGGAAAAACGTGCGGCGTTTGCCAAGGAACTTGCGGAGAGATCCCATAATGTAAGACTTACTCATGTCGGTATGGCTAGTCTTTATGCTAATAGGGTTTATTCGGGTGATTGATATACATTAATAATATAAAGAATATGGAAACGATAGAAGTATTGAAGAACGTACAAAGGATTGCGTTGGAGTGTATGATCGGAAAGAAACCGGTACATATAAATGTAGGCATAATGCCGGAGACGGGCGGTTTATGCGTCACCGTACAGGACAGGTCTCACGATGTGGTCTACATGGAGATATTCAATGACTGGATGCCGGATCACAAGGAATGGAATAAAAAGACCTACGATAGATTCATGAGTGTGATAAGCGACATGACTTGCGTAAGGCTTGCGGGATAACTCGAACGACGGGGAGAGGATCGGAAGTAGATGCCCCTCCGGTAATATCGCCGGAGGGTTTGATGGAATTTTCAATAACAAATATATTAAGATTATGAAAGAATTAGTATTTAAAGGCGATAATAATCGCATTTTCACGAACAGCTTATTGGTAGCTGAGAAATTTAATAAACAGCATAAGCATGTGATAGAGTCGATAAAAAGAATAATTGACTCAGCCGATATTTCGGCTCAGTACTTTGTTTCAACTACTTACGTTGATAGTAGTGGGAAAAGTAATATAATGTATGTTATGAATCGTGATGGATTCACTCTTTTGACCATGGGCTTTACTGGTGATAAGGCCCTTCAATTCAAGTTAGATTATATTGAGGCTTTCAACCGTATGGAAGAGCAGATCAAGACAGGAGGTTTCCAGATTCCACAATCTTTCTCGGAGGCGTTGATGTTGGCGGCCAAGCAGCAAGAGCAGATAGAACAGGCAAATAGAACTATCAGCAAGCTCCAGCCCAAGGCCGATTTTGCGGACAAGGCTTTCGGGACCTCGGACAAGGTTGATATCGGTATGGCTGCGAAGATATTGAAATTAGGGTTCGGAAGAAACATCCTCTTCAAGAAGCTTAAAGAAATAGGCGTGTTCTTCTCCAACCGGAACGAGCCGAAACAGAAGTACATCAACGCCGGGTATTTCGAGATGACCGAGAAGTTTATTGAGAGGGAGAATCATCCGGGCTTTGTCGTGACGAAGGTACTCGTAACCCAGAAGGGGCTGGCTTACATAAACCATCTTCTGGGAGGTGATCCCGGTGACGGTAAGATTACTAGAATTGTTTGAAAGATTCCCTTCCTTGACTATGCCAAGTATAAAATGTGACCTAAATAGATTAGATGTACGGATTAAGTACGTATACCCAAGACTTTAACATTTTGTGACTTGAAAATAATTGTGAAATATTAAAAGATTGATTGAATATGAAAGAGAACGAGATTAAAAGCATCGTCGTGAGAGCCGACGGTAACGAGATCAAGGTTGATCACGCTCATGAGTTGGTAATAGGGAACTTGACCATAACCCCGGAAATGATGAGAGAGATAAATAATATGTCCACTTGCCTGTTCTCTAAGGATATGGACGATATGATAGATACGCTTATCAATTTGAGTTGCGAAGGTAATTACGAGGACGGGTATATCATGGACAAGATGAGGGCCGTGTCATGCGTGAGGGATTTCTTGCGGGTGATCGAGAAATATAAGACGATCAAGTAGTTGATATTATCTTAATAGTCATTATCTTTGTGACAGAGCCAAAGAGCCGTACCGGAGACGTGTTTGCCCCCGGGCGGCTCTTATTATTTATACGCGTATGATAAAAGCTGTATTATTGATAGGGGGGAAGAGGTATGACGTGACCGATCACCTAAAGAACTGGGAGGACGTGGAGATATCGGCTAAGAGGAAGGATCTTGGCGGTGTCGTTCGCTCCTTCTCGAACAAGTTCGAGTTCGTGAAGGGGGCATATGACCTTCTGGAGGCCGAGTACCTATCCAATTATACGAAAGCCTCGGCCATATTGGTGATTGGCGTGTTGAACGATAGCTGGGGATATAACGAGAAGTTTCGTTGCAAGCTCGATTTCTCCACGTACCAGAGCGACGGGTATACGATATCCATAAACGCCATTGACGATAGCGTAGCGTCCATCATCAACGCAAACAAGTCGCAGGTATACGATATCCCGGTGTCGGAGCTAAAGGAGGATACCCTATACTATGATAGGATGAACCTAAATAATAGGGTTGAATTCGGAGTAAATCCTAATGACCCTAAGAATGAGCAAACCGATCCGGATATATATCCGATTGAATATACCGGTAATTATTTGTTCCCATTAATTTACATGGACACGAATTTCCCTGTTAAAAACAAAATAGAGGTTTTTGATAATGATGGATATGTCGAGAACTCAAATGATGTAACTCCATTAATAAAGGCCATATCTGATATAAAAATTGTTTTTAGGCTTGATTTCAAGATCAGGCAAGTAGAGGTTGGCGTTGATCAACAGGCTATATATCCTGAACTGCTGTTATGGCTTTTTGACAAGAACGGAGTAAGACAGACAAGCACTAAGATCGGCTATTTTGATGGGGATAATGATATACATATCGATTATCAATATACTGTATTGATGAGACCCGGTGATTATATATCATTATTCATAGACTCAAAGACTCTCCAAACACTTCATGCCAAGGTGTTTGATGTAAAAGAGATATCCGTATCTTATATAGGCCGAAATAAACCTGTCAATATAGACGTTTTCTCACCTAAAAAGTTGTTATCCTCGTTATTGTCAAGGATGGGAGTGTCATTGTCCGGCGATATCGTCTCCGGGTCCATGCCCATACCTTGGATGATGGCCGCTGAGAGCGTGAGAGGAATAAAGGACGCGAAGGTCCATACGTCCTTCTCCAAGTTCTGTGATTTCGCCAAGGCGTTGCTTGGGTATGATTACGAGATACTGGATAATAGCGTGCGTTTCCGGCATATGAATGATTTCTTCGTCAATGAGACGAAAGAATTGGATCACGTGAGCAATATGGAGCTATCCGTGGATGAGTCGTTGATATACTCTGGGGTTGAAATTGGATTCGACAAGCAGGACTATGATGAGATAAACGGGCGTGACGAGTTTCACTTCAAGAGCAGTTTCAGCACGGGATTGGACATAAAGGACAACATACTGTCATTGATAAGCCCGTATAGGGCAGATTGCTACGGATTGGAGTTCCTCGCTAACGAGCGTGACGAGGAATCGAAGGATACGGATTCTGACAATGACATATTTATTGTCCACGCTAGGAAAGATGGGGATAGGTTAGTTCTGGTAAGAGAAGAGAATGGGGGAGCTATATATGCCGTGACGGGAGTATTGTTCCCCGACACTATCTTTAACGCCTCCTACTCGCCGAGAAATATGCTTCTCGTCAATAAGGAAAGGCTCGGGATATGCACGGATTACCTGTCTTTCACGGCCTCGGACGGAAACTCCTCGATATCGATAGGAGGCGTATCGGAGACCCTTCCTATATCCCTGCCGGTTAACGACCGGAGGATTAGGATCGATAAGGTGTCCTTGGAGACCCCGGGGTTATCCCCGTTCCCGGGTAATTACAGGGGCAAATTGTCGTTCTCGTACGCAGGGAGATCGTACGAGGGATGGGTTAGCGAGATAACGGAGAAGATAGGGAAATACCAAACGGCATCCTATTCGCTGATATTGTCTAAAATTACATGAATTTGTTTTGACAATTGATCCTTATCCCCTATATTTGTAGGACATAACAAAAAAGAAATTAGAGCCTAAGAGCCATACCCGGCGGGAGTCGTATCCTGCGGGGTATGGCTCTTTTGGCGTTTATAGGCGTATGATAAACGTGAGCAAGATATCACCGTTGCTTTTTGACGTGGGCTATAACGGCATCGAGATGGAGCGTGAGTATATACAACGCTTCTCTAATGCCGAGAATATAACCGTGCAATGCGTAGTATCCCCTTCCACCACTTTGTCTATGAGGTTGTTCGACCTTTGCGCCAACGATAGCTTCGTCATATCCCCCATATCCTATGAGATCAACGACTCGAATAAGCTTCTGGAGTTTATCGTTCCAAGAGGGAATAGCCTTTATAGGGCTTCCATAATCGGGAGTGAGGGGCAGATAAGCAGTCTCCCCTTCCGGTTTTGCGATAACGGGGAATTGGAGGGGCTGACGGAGGTGTCCTATACCAACAGGGATAATATCACCTCGTTCGGGGCGGTATTTGAGGTTGGAAACAATCAAAGGACTTTCAAGCTATGGATAGAGGGAGGGTTCAAGTCGGATGGGCATTCCCTTAACGTTAGCAACGAGCAGTTCAGGACACAGGGGCAAGAGATCATAGAGCTTTACGCCGTACCGTATCAGGTGGACACGCTCACGATAGGGGATAACGAGGGTGTACCTTTCGAGATGGCCCGCTTGATCAATAACATATTCTGTCTGTCCGAGGTGAGGATAAACGGCGTTAGGTATGTCCGGAGCGAGTCCAGCGTACCCGAGAGACAAGTGATAGCCGAGAGATACCCATTGTTTGATTATACGTTTAACGTTGAGAGAGCGGAGAATATCTCCTTTAACGGGTTCACGGAACAGTCGGACGGATCTTGGGTCACGGGTTCCATAAGCGTGAACGTGGCAAACGCCAAGGACGGGCAGGTTCTGGTGTATGATGATTCCGTGGGGGCCTTTGTCAATCAATCAAACTTGGATTCGTTATGAGCAAAAAGAAATTGACCAAACATATATGGTACGGGTCGGACACGGTGATGTCCGAGGGTAAGCTGCAAGCGGCTCCTCCTCCCGTCGCTATAGATGACGGGACCAAGGAATGGCACCTCTCCGGATTGACGAGGGGCGAGTTGTTCGTGAATGATTACGCCGGAGACCCCGCCTTGTTCATCCTTGCCAGTGATAATAAGGTGCGAAGGATAGGCGGTCAAGGTTCCGGAAGCGGAGGTGAGGGGGGAGGAGGCGATTTCTCCTTGGCGCAAGGTCCGGGTATAGAGATAAAATCGGATATCAATAATATATATACGATTTCCCATAAGGATACCTCTTCGCAAGAGAGTATAAATAAGACGAAGAAGAAAGGTATTGCGTCCGTATTGCTAGATGACTTCGGCCATGTCACGGGCTTGGATACCTGTGACATCCTCGATCTTGAGGACTTGGATAAGAGGTATCTTCGCAAGGATATCAATGACGAGGCGGCGGGAGAGATCATCTTCGACAAGAAGATAGGCTCCTCCATCTTTCTTGACGGCATGGACGGCAAGGGCTGGGAGATCAAGGCCGACGGTTCCGGTATCATGGAGGCGTTGAAGGTGCGTTCCGACATATACGCTGGCAACAAGATCGGCTCCATATCGTTCGCCCCCGGCTTCACCGGCTGGGGCACGGAGATAGACATCCCCACGGCCACGGGAACCTTTGACAACATATTCGTTAGGAAGACCTTCACGGCCTACGAGATAGTGTATTCGCAGATATACGGGTTGGGCGGCAACCAGATCGTATCCGATATCAACAAGATAGGGAGGGTCGAGAGGCTGTCCGATCGTTGGAGATGCTACATGGACGACATGGACGGTCTCATGCTGATGAACCTCAGGGAAGGTGACGGAGTGAGGATACAGAGAAGGAACGGTATCACGTCCACTAAATATCTATTCGGTCGCTGTATCGGTATCTCATCCGACTATTTCGACGTGGCCTACCCGCTGATAGAGGGTACCGGCGAGCCAGAGGCGGGGGATTTCGCCATGCGTTGGGGTAACGACAGGGATACCACCAGACAGGGCCTTATCTACCTGACATCGGCGGATCAAGGAGCGCCGTTCATTGCCGTATATGACGGTATCACGGGCGTTTCCACGCAAGACACGCTGAAGGCCCAGCTAGGCAACCTCTCCATGATCCGTACCAAGAACGGGACCCAACTGAAGGGTTACGGGGCTTACCTGAACGGGATCTATATAGAGAACTCGTCCATATACCTCGATAACGGCATGACCGTGGAACAACAGTTCTCAGTGATGAACGGGGAGCTGAGGAGCGAGATCGAGGGGTTAAAGAACGACATGTCTCTGGAATCCGGGAATATACTTGTCAATTCCACGTTCGGGAAGGACACGAGTTATTGGGCGGAGGCCAACGACATCCATCTCATCAACGTGAGCGGCAATCTCCTGTGGGTGGGCGGTTCTTTTTACTCGGACAAGAGGAAGGTTTCCGATATCTATAGGGATGGCAGCAGGAACGTGCTTCGCATCAAGGACACGTATATATTCCAGCGTAACGACGTGATGAAAGTTCCTGAGTTGGAAGAGAGCGAGGAGGGTCATACGTTCTCCTTCTCCTTGTTTTACAAGGTCATGAGACGAGGTGTTTTGACGGTGGGTTTCCAAGGGCAGGAGTTGTACGAGTCCTTGACGCTGGAGCCGTCCGACGAGTACGTGAAACTGTCCAAGGTCGGCAAATGGGACGGTACCGGGGATTTCCGGATCGGCTTTACCGGCGAGATATTGATCTATGGCGTGTCGTTGTTCAATGACAGGCTGGCCGACGCCGTGATAAAGCTTGAGACACGGATATTGCAGACGGAGGAGTATATCAAGTTGCTGGCCACGAAGGAGTACGTGGACTCGGAGACCGGTGCGATATATACCAAGTATGACGCTGAGTTATCGGTCATGGCCGAGGAAATATCCGCCCGTGTGACGGAGGAGCAATTCGCCACTGCTCAAGAAGCCATAACGCTGGCCAATAACGCCGCCAAGGCCGCCCAGACCGCTGCCGATAACGCTAACCAGTCCGTGACAAGCCTGAACACCTACGTTGACGGCGCTTTCTCCGACGGTATCATAACGGAGGCCGAGGCCAAGGCCATAGAGAAGTATCTTAATACGGTGAACACGTCCAAGGACAGCGTGACCGCCACTTATACTAAGCTGTATTCCAATACTTACCTTGACGGGGCGGCCAAGACCGGTCTTAAATCGGCCAAGGATGTCTTGGACTCGTCTATAAGCGCCTTGATAAGCAGTATCAACACGGCCATAGCGGACGGAAAGACCACCGCCTCGGAGAAGGCCGACGTGGATAAGAAATTCGCGGCCTTCAACACGGCCATGTCCTCGTTCGAGAGCGCCGTGGAGACGGCGAACAAGTATATACAGGACAAGTTGAAGGACTATACCGATACGGCGACAAACCAAGTGAAGGTGAAGCTGGAGTCGGACTTGTCGGTACAGGCGGGACAAATCACGGGTATATCCACTAGAGTGGATAATATAAGGAATGAGATAGATACGGCGGGGTGGATCAATACCACGACGGGGAATACCTTGTTCGCCGCCAAGAGCTTGGAGAACGGTGATAAGATCATATCGTATATCAATCAGACGATAACCACCACCACGATAAAAGCGGAGAGAATTGATCTTGTAGGAGTGGTAACTATATCGATGCTTGATAGTAGCTTGCGTAACACTATTAATGATACAGTCTCTGACGTAAATAAAGCTTCCGATATAACGAGCGCTTTCTATCGGTTTAGTAATGATGGGATGAGTTTAAATCGTAGGATAGAGGTTGGCTCCGGTTCTATTGAAAATCTCACCGTAAAAGGAGGTATATCTCCGGATGTCAATAACGTGTGTTTTTGGGCTGGAGGCACATATGGCCAAGCGGTGAATAATGAGGCTAAGATCGTTTTACGACATGATGGGTCGGGATTCCTAGCCGATAAGAATATCTCTTGGAATACATCAGGGGATTTAAGTATAATAGGAAAAATACAAACCTCAGATAATGGGAACCGAATTATAATAGACCCATCGACGAGGAGTATTCGTATGATTAATGATAAAAACTCATTAACAGGAGAGATTTTGTTTAATGATATGTCTGGGTATCAATCCTTACCCGCATTCCATATTTATATGAGAAACGCATCTTCCGGTGTCTCTAATTATCGAATTTCCATGGGATATTTTGGATTTGGGTCTTACGATAATGCAGGAAGTACCTTGTTTAATATATCCCCGTCGGGATTAATGACATTTCCGTATATGTCAACAGTGGACCCAAAGGTGAAAGGAGCGATATGGAGGGATGGGAATATGCTTAAAATATCTTTAGGATAATATTAACAATTAAAATACAATTAGTCATGAAAGTAAATTTCAACAAGCCTCTAAAGACCTTCAGGGGGGAAGACATGAAGGACGAGTTCGGAAAAGTTCAGGTCATCAAGGATATCGTATGCGCTAGGCTTTACTCTTCCGGCGATGAGATGAACGAGGACGAGAAATATGAGTCCTACAAGCTGATGACAAGGATCAACGCCGCCGATGGTGATATGGACATCAGCGACAAGGAATCCGTATTGATAAAGAAATGCTGTAACAAGACATTGACCGCCGGCGCTTTCGGGCAGATCTTCGACCTTTTAAACGTGTAAGACCATGGAGATAACGAGCGACACAAGGACGATAAACGGCTACTCGGAAGTGGCTGGTATCAAGATACAGTATTCCGCCTCTGTCAAGACCGATGAGCGGATAGACCGGATAATCGGCTCTTTTATCAAGGACGGGGTACGTGTGGGATCTCTTACCTACGAGCGTAACGGGCAGTTCTTCATGTCGGTGGACAAACCCGGCGTGATAACGAGCAAGGAGGAGGCGGTGGCCGTAGCCACGAAGTTCTTTAACGACACTTACGAGATGTTGAACAGTCAAGCGGGAGAGTAATATATGGAAAGCGTTATCCTATCATCCGGCACGGTCGTGACCCCGGAGGACATCCAGAAGATAGCCTCCGCGGTCAACGGCCTGTTGCTTACCACGTCTAAGGATCCGGGACAGTACGAGGAGGCCAATAGCCTGCAAGGTATATCGTCCTTGCCGGTGTTCAGGCAATCCGGCTCGGCCTATGACCTCGTTCGTGTGGCTATCTCGCTGTTAAGGGGCGTTGACGGGAAGCAGATCGTCTTGCAGGTGACGGCCGATTACGTCCAGTGGCGTTACGAGGACGGGATGTGGCAGAACCTGATACCGCTCGCCGACTTGAAGAAGCCGGCCACGGACGCAGCCGCCGATGTCCGGGCTAGGATGGACGCTATCGTCAGCGAGGTGAACGCCTTGAAGACCCAGATCCAGAACGACGTGAGGCATGCCTTGGAGAGAGCAGATGCGGCCACGGAGAAAGCGAACACGGCCGCAGAGAACGCCAAATCGGTGTCTGACCATCCGGGCTATATCGGCGATGACTTCCATGTGTACACGTGGGATTACGCTACCGGGGCGTATATCAAGACGGACAGGATCCTGAAACCGGAGGCGTTCACGATCTACAAGGTCTATAAGTCCGTCTCGGCGATGGAGTCCGACAAGGCGAACGTCCCGGAGGGTAAGTTCGTCATCATCAACACGGGCAGCGTGGAGGAGGAGGATACGGGCAAGCTATATCTGAGGACATCCACAGGATATGACTATATCGTGGATGTGTCCGGTATGCGTGGCTTCACGGGCAAGACCCCTCAATTCTCCATAGGCACCATAACGGCGGGCACGTATCCTTCCGTATCGTTGTCCGACGGTGGCACGGACGCATCCGGCAACCCCGTCTACAGGATGAACTTCGTGTTGCAGAGAGGCCCTAGGGGGTTCTCACCCAAGATCACGATAGGCAAGGTGACGACCGGGCTTCCGGGAACTGTGGCCCAAGCCACGATAACCGAGAAGGGGGAGACCGAGGAGGGCGTGCCCTTGGCCGAGCTGGATCTTACCATCCCGCAAGGACAGGACGGGGCGGTGGCCGGCGTATACAAGACAAGGGAGATCGACCATGTTCCGGGGGCTAACGACGTGACCTACGAGGAGGGCAGTGAGACCAAGAGCTACCCTATAGGCGGTGAGGTCTATCTAAGGGAGGCTCCCGGAGACGTTACGTTCTACAAGCTCCACGACATAGTGGAGGGTAAGGCCATATGGGAGGAGTCTTCCGGTGCCGCCTTGCCGGGGAACGTCTACTTGACCGGGGCGAATTACTACAATGAATCAGTAACAATAATAGATAAAGGGATATTATCATGAGCAAGAGAGGAGCTTACGTATACCAACAGATAGAGCAGTCCACCGCCGAGTGGACGGCTGACAGCACCATATACCCGCCGTCGCTATGGCTTTTCGAGCGGTTGGCGAACGGCAATTTAAACATGAAGTTTTCGGACGGTATCCATACGTACGCCGAGCTTCCATTGATGATGCAAGACATCAAGGTGAGGATAAAGACTAACACGGATACGGAATACGTCTTGGAGATAACCTCCGCTGAGGGAACCATAACCACGCCTAACTTGCGTGACCATTACGACGATACGGATATCTGGAATCTGGTCACCGGTCTAAGGACGGACGTTAATAAGTTAAAGCCCGTTGTCACATCCACCCCGTCTAACGGCCAGATAACCATAACGCCGGACAAGGCCCAAAACGAAGATCCGGACGTGTCGATAACGCTGGAGACCAAGGGGGACAAGGATAAGTCTCTGATGGCTGATGGCAAGTACCGCAAGCTGCCCGTGTACGGCAGGAACCTGTTGCTGGGATCAGGGAAGGAGGTGAGTAACTCGAATTACAATATCGCTGATTATTGGCTAACTGAACCGATATCTAAAGGAACACAAGTAACATTGACTATTTTTGGAGAATTGGGTGATGATAAGGAAATGTTCACTATATATAACTCTACTGGTGCAGTAGGTTCTATGGCTCAGTTCAGTAAGGCTGACTTTGTGAATGGGAAGGCCAGTAAGGCTTTTAAATGGATTACTAATATCGGAGATGCAGTAGCTGATAATACACATATGGTTGTATTTAGTTCTCCTAAAACTGGCACATCAACTTCCACCATCCACAAGATCAAGCTCGAGTACGGCGACATCTCCACCGAGTGGACCCCCGCTTGGGAGGACATCCCCGACATCGAGGAGCGGTACGCCTATGGTGTAGAGTGGGACATGGCATCGTCAAGCCCGGACGGGAAGCGTGTTGGAAATATGCAACTGCATAGGGAGTTGCCGGTGCAGAGCGGGATGAGAGGAGTCGTGTTAGATAATAATGGAGGAGTATATTATTATCATGAACCAACGGCATGGAAGATGACATTTGCGTCTAAAGATTATGCGTCAATGGTAGAGATTCCCGATCATTGGTATAGAATATACATAACTGGGACTAAATTTAAAATGATGTTATCTTCGATTCCATTGCCCGGATACAAGCATATAAGCAAATTCTATATAGGCTCAAGTGAGGCGCAAATGCTTAGATCTTTAGGGTTATTGATGTCGGATAAAACAAACTCTACTGATACAAGAGGCGGCGACAACACCGCCGAATGGGACGGAACCTACCGTTCCTTGCTAGGCCGTCCCGTCACCAACCTCACCCGAGACCAATTCCGGCAAGCCGCAAGGAAACGTGGCAGCGGTTGGGAGATGTACACCTACAACGCCCACAAGACCCTGTTCTGGCTATTCGCCGTCGAGTACGCCACGCTGGACAGCCAGAAGCCTTTCAACGCCCAGAAGGACGCAAACGGTTTCGCCCAAGGTGGCCTAGGTCCGGGACCAACGCAAATGACGGATTGGACTAACTTCAACAAGATCAATCCACTTATCCCATGCGGCTATACCAACGAGTTCGGGAACGGCTCGGGAGAGAAGGCATATGTCGTGAAGAACGCTTCCGGCGGTACTCACGCCACGTTGATGGCTAACAGGTATCGTGGCATAGAGAATCCGTTCGGCCATATCTGGAAATACACCGACGGGGCCAATATACAGGTCACCACGGGCGATGCGGGATTATCCATATTATGGACTACCGATGACCCGTCAAACTTCAGCGATACATCTTACACAGGCTATAACAAGAAAGGCAACATCTGCCGTACCAATGGTTATGCCAAGAAGATGCTCCTAGGTGAGGATGGTGATATCGTAGCTACGGAGATCGGCGGTAGTAGTTCTACCTACTGGTGCGACTACTACTACACCTACACATCGGCTAACCGCATGCAGGTGGTGCTGGTTGGCGGTGGCGCGGACAACGGGTCGACTGCGGGCCTCGCTTACGTGAATGCGCTTAATGCGCCTTCCGGTGCGAGTCGGCACATCGGTTCGCGCCTTTGCTTTTTCCCCGAATATCGTAAAACGTCGGCGTAGCCGCACGTATCACGTCGGGAATTTTTTGTATAACGTTTAATGAGGATAAAAATGGAAGAAGAAAAGAATAAAGATGACGGCAGCTTGTCGTTCTTGAATATCCCAAGGGATAAGAACTCAAGGCATTTTAATTGTCCGGAGATCACCCAACAGAAGTTGACGAATCTCACGTTCTGGGTAATTGATTACATGGATGGCGTGTCCACCAAGTTCGGGAAAGACAGGGCGCTTGTCATGATCAAGGAGAATCTAGAGGATAAGGATAGTGATGCCAAGAAATTCTTTACGAACTCCCAAGAGATCAAGTACGTTCTTGGTAAGATAAAGGAGATGGACAAGTTCCCTAGGAAAGTGACGATGCGAGCCTCCGGGAACAGGTATTATCTCGAATGACGGAATGAGGGTCGATCATCCCTAGGTGGTGCTGGTTGGCGGTAACGCGGACAACAGGTCGAATGCAGGCCTCGCTAACGTGAATACGAATAATGCGCCTTCCGATGCGAATCGTAACATCGGTTCACGCCTATACTTTTAGAGAGGGGAAAAGATATTTAGATAACAAACAGGGATGGTGGCCTCGCCTCTTGGCGAAAAAAGTCTCCCCATATAAAGGGTGTTGGTAGGGAAACCGAAGACTCCCTATGATAAAAAGCAAATTAATGACAATAAAATGAAGAGAATAGGGAATTTATTTGATAAGATAGCGAATATGGACAACTTGATACTTGCGGACATGAAAGCCCGAAGGGGAAAGAAGGATTCATACGGCATAAGGTTGTTCGACAAGGACAAAGAGGGTAATCTAAGCCGTTTGCTAAAGTCTCTGCTGGATGGCACGTTCAAGACTTCCAAGTACCGGACTGATACCATCTATGAGCCAAAAGAAAGGATCATCTTCAAGCTCCCTTATTATCCGGACAGGATATTGCATCATGCCATAATGAACGTCATGGAACCTATATGGGTTTCCGTGTTCACGGCTGATACGACATCATGTATCAAGGGAAGAGGAATAACGGAGGCGTATAAGAGGACAAGACGGGCTTTGTCCGATCGTGAATCCGTCTATTGCCTCAAGGTTGATATCCGCAAATTCTATCCGTCAATAGACCATGAGGTGTTGAAAGGCATCGCTCGGAAGAAGATCAAGGACGATCGCTTGCTTATGTTGTTGGATGAGATCATTGATTCCGCTCCCGGCGTTCCGATCGGGAACTATCTTAGCCAATATCTTGCGAATCTTTATCTCGCCTATCTGGATCACGAGATAAAGGAGATTATAGATATAAGGCATTATATCAGATACGCGGATGACATGACTTTTTTCCATCATGATAAGTGTTTCTTGAGAAACGTATTACTTCCGTGGCTTATCGATAGATTGGCTGTGTTGAAGTTGGAGCTGAAAGGGAATTACCAGATATTTAAGATCGCTGAGAGAAGATCGGATAAAAGCGGCCGTGGTATAGATTTCGTGGGGTTCGTTTTCTATAAGGAGCATATACGGATAAGGAAGAGGACTAAGCAAAATCTATGTCGTGCGGCGGCTAGATTGAATAAAGTCCCGAATATATCCTTAACGGAATACAAGGCAGGTCTAGCCGGTTGGCTGGGCTGGATATATGATAGCGATAGCAAGCATTTAGCTAAGAAAATTTTAAAACCAGAGTTTTATGAAGCGATCATGGAGCGACACAATGCCGCCTAAAATAGAGCGGGACGGTGACGGTTCCTACCTGTACCGGTGGGACGTTAGAGAGGAGACAAGGGAGATGGGTGACGATATGGCCCCCGTGATCTCCTATAGTTACAACGAGGTCAGGATATGGGCCACGTTAACTGCCAACAAGATATTGGAGGCCTGTATCAACGCCCTATGGGACAAGGACGTGGAGCAAAAGAAGCTGAACGACTACAACGCCGCCCAGCTAGGCATATTGGACTTGTCATACGTGGAGTCTTATAAGACGTTCCTTAATGAGAGGAAGGCGCTGAAAGACCGTGTGGATAGCGATTTCGCCGAGTGGGAGGCGGCGAGAGAGGAGGAGAGCATAGTGGTTTTATAACTAAATAAAAAAAAGGATCGGAAGAATGGAATTTTTTAAAATGATTTGCAGTATGAGGGAGCTACTGACTGTAGTCGTGTTTGAGATGTTCATCGTTATGGTGGCGATGGGGTGGGATTTCGCCTCGGGTTATTACAAGGCTAAATTGAGGGGCGAGGAGCGTAATTCGTATGGCATGCGTAGGACGGTCAGTAAGTTCATACTTTACGCTGGTAGCGTATGTATAGCGTGCGGGATAGACTCGGTTTGCTACGTGTGTCGGTTCTGGGAATTTATCCATCTGCCTTTCTTGACCAATGTCCCGGTCGTATCCTCGATAGTGACCGTATTTATCTTGATAACGGAGGTTAGGTCTATCTGGGAGAAGGCTGACGCCAAACAAAGGAGGCAGGCGAGTAAGACAGCCGACATGATCGGTAAGGTTGTAACGCAAAAGGTTTTGGAGGACGCTTTGACAAACGCTTTATCCAATGCCATGAATAAAAAGAAGAAAGGAGAGTAAAATATGGGGAAAAATAATTTACCTCGTGGGTATCGGAACAACAACCCGGGAAACATCCGGATCAACGGAGACTTGTTCCAAGGTGAGATACGTCCGAGCAAGGACAAGTCGTTCAAACAGTTTGAGACGATGGCGTATGGCTACCGTGCCATATTCCGGATCTTGCGTAACTACTATAACAACTATAATTTGGACACGATCCGCAAGATGATCGGTCGTTGGGCTCCTGAAAACGAGAACGACACGGAGGCTTACGTAAAGGCCGTATCCGGTTACGCCGGCATCCCGGCTGATGATCCTATCAACATCAATGATCGCGAGCAGATGATCCGAATTGTGTCTGGTATGAGCAAGGTGGAGAATGGGAGAGAGGCAGATATGTCGGATGTTATTGCGGGGTGGAATCTGCTATGAAAATATGGTTCGTCATATTATTATGCCTTCTCTGTGCCTGTGGAACTTCCAAGAAATCCACGGATACGGAGAGGCATGCCACTACAAGTGTCAGTCTATCGGATAGTATCTTTAAAAAAGACAGCCTTTCGGCCATAGAGCGGATATTATCTAACGAGAGATTGAGCGCCCGGATCTTGGTCGTGGAGTGGTCTTCTCCAGACAGCGTGGGGAACATATATCCTGTCAAGACATCCGATATAACCATAGGAAAGGAGCGAGAGGAATCAGGCGAGAAGATCGTTTCGTCCGGATCTGATATGACAGAGGTGAGGACGAATAATGAGACGGTAGTTACCGATGAGAGAGAAACGATAAACGTGGATAAGGGAACGAGGCTCATTCATCTTAGGGTATGGTGGTATCTGTTGGTAGGAGGGATGATTGCGGCCATGTTATGGTGGATCATTAATAAGAGAGGGTGATTTAATATTGATACATAGTGTTATCCAATGACTCCGAGAGGACGAGTTGGCGGGGAGATAAAGAAAAAAGAATCTTCCCTAAATAATCGGATCGGAAGTTTGATTATTTTTTCATGCCACGCACGACGGGAAGATTCTTATATGTCTTTCTGCCGTGCATTTTTTTGCCCGGCTTTGATAGTAAAACAAACCACGAAATAAAAAGTTTATGAATAAGGTGGAAATTTTTTACAAAAAAGTGATAGAGGCTGTCTGCAAGGAGTGCGGAACCGATCCGGTAATGATGTTTAGCAACAATAAGGAGAGGAGCGTTGACGCTAGGGGAGTGGCTATAACCATACTGGCCGATCGCAAGTTGAGCGACAATATCATATCCGATCTGACGGGGATGACGAGGCAAGCCGTGAACCGGATGCGTAATTTGTATCCGGACAGGATAAGGAGGAGTTACTATCTGAGAAGAACGGTGGAGAGCGTCAAAGAGGAGCTATCCGGTACGGTCTGAGGGTGCGTTATGTTGTAAGACATGTGATTTGTCTATGAAAAAATTTTCATATAACAAAATTTTTTGCGACATTTGCGGCGTAAAAGGTGATTTTGTAGCCTCGTCAAGTAACCAGCCTTGGCAGAGGCTTTGTTGTATACGAAAAGTTTCATTATGGAAATATATATGCCACATGCGGTAAATGATATTAGGATAGGAGAAGCCTTCAATCATCTATTCAGGATAATCCTGAAAATGGAGAATTCCGATGATGATGATTTCATATGGAACTTCCAATATACGGCATTTGTGACTCCATTTTTCTTATTGCCTCTTATGCTTTATAGAGATAAGTGCGGTAAGAATGTGGTTTGCAAGAATATATCGGACAGTGTTAAAAGCTATCTGGACTCTATTCATTTTGAAGGAGGTGTAGTAGCTGACAGTGTTAGTGATTTTCATAATTATATGGAATATTTTTCTATGAAAAAATATATTCCTATAATAAAGTTCCCGGGATGTAAAAGCAAGGATAGCATAAAAAACGATATACTATCTGTAGCAGAGAATATAATGATAAGGCAATTAAATATTGAAGGAGAGTTGAGAAAGGCTTTATCTTATATGCTGACTGAGACGATTGACAATATATCTGAACATTCAGAGAGTGAATTTGGTTATATATTTGCTCAGTATTATCCGTCAAAGAGTTATATAGACATTTGCATAGCGGATAATGGTATAAGTATACTGGGTAGTTATGTTAAGTCTGGCAAGGGAGGTATAACTAACGATGTGGAGGCTTTAAAAAGCGCGGGAAAGGGTATATCGACTAAAAATTTACCAGATACCGAGAATCGTGGTTATGGTATAAGTACTTGCAAGAGAATGTTGTCTAAGGGACTTGGAGGAACATATTTTTTGCTGTCTGGGCAAGCGTTTCATCTTATGTCAGAGGAAGAGACATCATATATAGGACTTCCTGATTATATAAAATGGGATGGAACTATAGTGGCATTAAGGATACCATATAAAGAGGAAAGGATGTTTAATTTTTATGAATATTTAGAATGAAGATCATGGAAAAGACAATTGTGATATCAGAATTGATAAGGGGAGAGCTTCGTTCTAGGACAGAAGCTAAAAAAATCTATATAAGGGCTAAGGATTTGAATAGCCCATGTGTACGTATAGATTTTAAGGATGTATATTTTATGTCTCGATCATTTGCGGATGAGTTATGCAATACAATAGAGGCTTTGGCCTTGGATAAAGTGAGGGTCTCTATGGAGAATGAGAGCGACTCTATAGATCTGATGATGAAAATAGTAAAAGGTAATAGAAATAAACCGAGGAATATGCATGAGGACAGTGAGGTTAAAGAATTTTCGGACATGGATTCATTGTCAGAGTTCCTGTCTACCATATAAAATTATTTCATGCTATATAAAAGAGAATGATATGAAAAATTTAGATAAAAAAATAGCTAAGGAGTATAATGAATTCCTAGAAAGGAATAGTTTTGATAAATACTCAGATAGAAAAAACATATATCTAGTCCAAACACGCTACAATGCATGTATTGGAAACAGCCTTGCATAAATTAGGAGAAGAATTATTGGCTATAAATTTATAATTAACCGCTATCCTTATGCTTCCTATGGCCCCCAAAAATCTGGGGGCTTTTTTTGTCTCATTCCCTTCCGCAAAGAACTAGCAACAACCTCGCAACAAGCTAGCAAGGAGATATTTATTTAGCAAGGCACTTCTCTGGATTTTTGTGGTGTCCGGGATAACCCGGAATAACCATAAAATTCATGATATATGGAAGCAGAGAAAATTATTAAGGAGAAAGAGATCGTCCATGAGGATGAGCACAAGGATTACGCAAGCAAGGGCGTGGGTAACGCCGGCTTGACATTGGGTATCATTGGTACGGCTCTTGGAGCTTGGGCGGTGTCACGTAACCGTGGCGGCTTGTTCGGCGGTGGCTGGGGAGCCGGTATGCCAGAGAACGTTAACATCAACACGACCACAGGAGGCGGTGGTGGTTCCGGGGTAGGCGCTCCGACTGCGTTCATGGCTTGGGAAAAGGGCTGTGAGGAGGCGTTATCGCTTACAAACGCAATGTGGGGATTGAAAGTCTCAGGTATGCAAGCCGATTACGATCACCGCCAGACGGATATCGCCGAGAAATTCGCCTTGTGGAAGTCACAGGTAGACGCTGATTTCGGATTGTACAAGTCACAGGTAGACGCTGATTTTGGTCTATACAAGAACCAAAGAGACCAGTTCGATGTCTTGAAGGCTCAGATCGATGAATTGAGGTGTCAGGTGGCTGTAGGTTCGGCGATTCGTCCTTACCAAGACAAGTTGCTTCAATGCGAGATCGAGAAGGCGTTCACGGCTAGTGTCAATTACACCGATCGTAGAACCAGCCGTATGATCACGGGAGAATTGGTATTGCCAAATACCCCTACGGTAACAGGCTATCCTAGCTACAATCCGTGCTCATGCCCGGCATCCGCTCCGGCACCTACGGCTTAAGGTAAAGTTAGTGGCTTGTGCTCCCTAGGGGGCGCTTGCCGCTTTCCTTTTTTTAACCACTAACAGTATTATCATGCAGACAAATGTTTTTTTAGGGGGGAGTGACCCTGTATTAGGTAGCAATCCTTATAATCCGAATATAAGCGAGATAGAAGCAAACATTCAGCGTCTCCAGCAAGCGCAGCAACAGATGGAGATCCAGAAGCAACGTATGCTTAACCCTTCTGCGCAACAGGCCCAAAGCCGTAATCCGGTGTGGGACGAGATAGACAAGCTCGTTAGCGAGATGTCGGATAGCGAGTTCGAAATGGTCAATAACAATCCGGAGTATCAACAGTCCTACCAGAAGGTAATGGCTATCCTTAACCGTGAATACATGCGCATCATGCGTCCGTTGGTGGAGGAGAGCAAGGACGGAAAGGCCGCCTTGGAGGAATTGTTGGGAATGGCCAAGAAGATAAAGAAATCGGCCTCAGAGGAGGTTAACAAGAACATGGCGTTGTTCGCTGAGTACACGGCCAAATACGCCGATATGCCATACGCCGACTTCCTTAAATTGAAGAATAGCGGAAAAGGAGGTAAGAAATGACACGTGAGGAAGGTATGCTTATCGAATTGATCGATAAGGTCAAGAGACAAGGGTATGCTATCAATACCTTAAGAGAGGAAGTGGAACAATTAAAGAAAGAGTCATATGGAACTAAAGCAACAAGCTCTAGAGCTAAAAAGCAGGCTAATTAACTCGGTGGAGATATGGGCGGAGGAAAGGGTCGACTCTTTCGTCTCCGGGAACACGGCTTTCAAGCCCCTTGGCAAGTATCTGAAAAGAGGTGTCCACAACATCCTCGTGCAAAAGGACAAGGAGATCACTGAGAAGGTGGAGGGTTTCATGATGTTCGTGGCTGACGAGAACGGCAATTATGATAAGGAAGAGTTATTCGATGACGCTATGAACGTATTCAAGAGCATGAAACCTTACAAGTTTGAGCAAGGATTCTTGAAGGGTACGATAGGGGAGGGATCTATATTGGTGGAACTTCCGGATAACGCTCTTATGAATTTTATCCTAGGCGAAACGAACGCTATCCGTATAACGGAAGCGGATTTTTTGGAGTTGAAATCAATATTTACCGAATAATAATATGAGATATGAGATACAAGGAACAGATAAGGGAGTACCAAGCCAAGGGACTAGGCTCCGAGAAGAAGATGTGGGCCTCCATAGACGTGATGGAGGAGGCTATGGAAAAGTTAAGGGAGAAAGACCCGGAAGCGTATGACGAGACTATGCGTGATTTACATGAGGTTTTTTGTGGGCCTCATTATAATGAGTGCTTTGCTAGGATGGACGTGGCGGCAATGCACCATAAAGGCAAGTCGGGGGAGGATAAGGGTGAGCACTGGAACATCCAGCAAGTAACCGCCGTCGCTAAAGGCATGAGCGTACCGGGCAACGCTAATATTTGGGATGTTTACGTTGCGCTAAATTCAGCGTGGCACGACAAGGAAGTAAAGTTCACGGAATGGTTCGGTCCGGATGCCGAGAAAAAGATCATCGAGGACGCTGTCAATTTCTACTTCATGGATGATGACGCTCCTGAAGGCAAGGTCTGGATTTACATGTGCGCCATGGATGACTAAGAAAACCAAAAATAAAGGACACGCAAAGAAGGAATCCGCAAGACGGGAGATAGACCGCCTCACGGATTCCTTGGATTTCGAGCCTGTCAACTTTCATGAGGTGATGGCCCGGATACGGCACTTGATGTGCCTGTTATAGTCCAATATCGCTTAATAACCCACTGAATAGATGAGCGTAATACAGAGGTTGTGTTTCTTTGGGATTGTTAGGGTTTACTTGGTTCTCCCCATATTTAAGCCCGGCAGCTGTCAAGGATTTGAACTTCTTCATGCCCTTGCTGGATTGTCGTTGCAAGGTCGTTAACAACCCCTTTGCGGTCATTCTTGCGTTGAATGCCTGTGCGGATATTTTTAATCCGTTAATTCCCAGTAGTTCAGTGGCTGACAATAATTGATCCTTGGATTCCGTATAGTCCGGGGTAGGCAAACCCAATGGATCGAGTATCTGCTTTGCCATGAGCAATTTAGAGCTATCATTTAAGTTTAGGAATTTTGCCGCCCACGAAGCCGCCTTCATTTTGTCGGATAGCGATAACGTTTGTTCCGTTGGTTTGTGAAATACCTTCCTATACACCTCGAAAACTGGTCTTACTTTTCTCGCTATAAAGAACTCCATACATGAAACGGTAAGTTTATAGTCAATCTTATTGTTTCCTCCCCAGCTTGTTTCATCTTGCTTGCCATTTTGGGCAAGCGTCTTGTAATCAACCCCCTCAATAAATTGTTCATTTGAAGTCAATGCTCTAACGGCCTTCCCTTTTTCAGAATAGACTAATGGCCAAACTTCGTCAAGATTGATTGGAAACTCATCATCAGATTGAGCTAATTTTAAAACAGCCTTGAAATAACGTTTTATTTCATTCTCGCTACTATTCTTTGACAATATTAATTTTGATTCCATAATAACCTGATTTTAAAATTTAAATGTTGAGTGATCTCTTGATCTCTTCCGTGATCCTTTTGGTTATACGCTCTTGATTCCATTCGTGCCATTCGGTATACAGACCTTTTCCTACGAGATAAAAGAAACATGAGTTCTTTAGATCGGTTTCTTGCTGAGAGGTGATCTTGGCCCATTTAAGACGGTTCTCTAACATTGAGATATCCTTCTTTAGTTCTTGGATCTTTTTGCTTTCCAATGGGATTGATGCGTTTTTAGCTACAGTCGTATGAAAGACTTTCCGGTATACCTCGAACACCGGGCGTATTTTCCGGGCGATAAAAAATTCCATGCAGGGCACGGATAGTCGATACTCGATCTTTGGCCTTCCTCCTTTTGGGTTTTGCGGATTTTGCCGCAAAACTTGATAGTCAATATCTTGCATGAATGTTTTCTGCAAGACATCTACGGCATCCGATCTCTTGTTGTACACTAAAGGATATACCTCGTCAAGGTTCACGGGGAACTCTTGATCTGATTTTGACAGCTTGAGTACTGCCATGAAGTAGCGTCTGATTTCTACGGTGCTACTTTCTCTTGTAAGAATTGTTTGCTTCATCTGGTCTTCGCATTAGATGAATAAAAAAAGAGCAACCCCTCATAATCCTAGTTTGCGAAGACCACACATATCGTAGAGATACATGAACGGATTATGGGAGCTGCTTATACTTCTCTCATTCTCTACTGGACCACTCGCTTGCGGTGCCTATGTGTAATCTTCGCACCGCAAACTTACGAATTTTCCCGGAAAAGCAAGCGATATCTTCTATTCTTTTTATTATGAGCCTCCCTTGAAGGCTCGGTTAATACTATTCCTCAGATCGAGTATAGGCATCCAATGGGTAACACAAATTTTATCACCATTAATATCATACCATTCATTACATTCTCTGCAATACCAACCCTGTTGTAAGTATTTAAAATAATCAGTACACCAGCAGCCAGTTATTACCAGATCTTCATCATCAGGTAACTTATCTTTTGTGCTTATCCACGGTAATTGCTTTGCCTGCCATTCGGCACCTGCTATAAATCCCTGATAATACGCCGGGAATGCACTACCGCTACTCCTGCTTTCAGCGAAGAAATGAGCCGCTTCTTCTACCGTCTGTCTCTTATCAATATCTCTTTCCATTGTTAATGCTTATTGTTTAAATATCCACATTCCGCAAGCTTACAGAGCATACCATAGGCTACATTTAAGATTGTTACATTCTCGTTGAAATAGAACGATAAATCCTCTAACACCTCAAACTTACCAAATAAATCAATTTTATCATATCTGAAAATCATTTCTGATATGTACCAATTCAATGTATAGTCATCTATCTGTTTTGGCATGAGAGCCAACATATCTTGCAAGGTAAATGTCTTGCCACTCTCATTATACTGTTTAGCATAAAAATTAACACAGACTGGTATAAACTCGATTTCATCATCTTCGCTATAATCACAACTTGGATGGGTGCTTATAAACTTCATGCTTGCACTGCTCACGTCAATACCTAATTTAATAAGGTGTTGCATTTGTTCTACTGATAATACCTGTTCATTCATAATCATTCAGTTCTATAGGATTTACCACTAAATTTCTCATCGCCATCTACCAATATATGATAACTGATATAAGGCTTGTTCTCTTTATCGTTATGCTCTTTGCGCTTAACTCTCGCTTCTTCGATTGTATCACATTTACACATGGTGTATTCGGGATAACCATCGAAGTATCTTACGACTCTATATTCTTTGCTCATATTTATTTATCTGTTAGGAATTTCTTATTCAAGTGACCTCTCTTGATGAGCCACTCTATAGCGTCAATCACATTGTCCATCAAGTTCTCCTTGTTGAAGGAGTTTGCGCAAGTATAAGTCTTGTCGCCTTCCTCATCCTCGATCTTGTCCGATGCGTACATGAGTTCAACGAAATTTCCGGATAGGTAATAAATCATTCCGTCTATATCGTCTTGGTACGATTTTGGCATCATGTCTATTAAAGCCGATAGAGACCAAGCCGGGAATGCCATATCTTGACCCACGTGCCCTTCAATCCTTCTATATTCAAATGCGACCGGACATTCGAACTCGTCAAGATACATGTCCGCCGTCTTCGGGTTCACCCCGGCCTCTAATAGCCGGGATGATTGTTCTTTATTCGTGCAAATCTGATTCATATCATCTAAAACTTGGCATTAATATTACATTTATCCCATTCTCGAACCTAAACAGGTTAGGTTCAGATGAAGGGTTCGAAACAAGAACACAAGAGGTGATATCAATAAGCTTCATGAGATTTATCATTTTAAGCACACGCCCGGATTTAAAAGGATTCCCGTGTATGTCAATGTCATATTGGGGATCTTTTATCATTTCCTCAGTCTCGCCTAAATGACCATTTCCACGACATACGGGGCATTCCTCCTCTTCTGTATAGATTATATCATCAAAACAAAACTCATAATCAACCATCCCGGTACCTGCGCAAGCATCGCACTTATACGTTTCATTTATCATCGGAACGTCATCGTACAATTCCTTCAACCAAGACAATTCTATGATCTCATGGCATTCTTTCCTTATATTCAACACAGATGATACATCTGGCTTGTCTTGATACGGATACCTAAGACCTATCAAGGATATAGGTATTGTTATAAGCGTGATAGCGTCAGTGGCACATACCATGTCCCCTTGCTTGAACGCTTGGTTTAATGCTGGTCTATACTTGTCGTTACCGACAAATAAATTGAGGATTTTTGTTTCATTTTTCATATTTACCCCTCCTGAATAATTGTGCATTCTATCTCTTCGTCCCATGTTACATCCACCGGATCGTACTCATACTCTCCATCGGACGTGCGGATCATTACCTCCGCTTCCGGGTCTTGCTCTTGGAGAAGAGCTATTAGTTCTTTATTTCTCATGATTCACCTCCTTCCTTCAATTTAGCTATGAGCGCATCGGCAAAAGCTACGGCATATTCTGCTTGTGTTTTAAAAGCGCCTTCATAGACTTCTCTGCTTGAATTACTAAGAAACGCTGCCATCATTTCTTTTGCAATCTCATATCTGCGTTGTTCCCAATCAACGGCTTTATTCTCCGTCTTATCTATAACTTCTAGATCCTCTAGAGCGTTGAGTTCCTGTATGAGATCAAGCCCCTCGGAATCCACATAGCGCACCCAATCCTTTTCAGGACAGGCTTCGGAAGATTTGAAGGCGATAACATCAACGATCTCCCCAGTCTTTCTTATTCTCGCTTTCATGTCAAAACAATGTTTTCTCTAAATCATAATTAATCCAAATCACCTCCTGTACCTCACTGCTCCGGATGTTATTCTTCTTGACCGGGAACTTTATCATGTTCCAATCCCCGTACAACTCCCGCATTAACGGACAGTCATAACTACTTATCATTGCCTTGCCTTTGATCGAATGCAAACGATCGGAAAGCTCACGATGCTTATCGTCAGAGAACTCGTACTTGTAATCATTCGAAGAGGCCCGGCACTCAAGCGGATAGGGTGGGTCGGCGTAGAAGAAAGCGTTTGGGAAATCAAGCCGATCAATGCAATCCTTATAGTTCAGATTGGTGATCTGGAAATTGCCCCTGATCACCTCTGCGACCTCATGCAGTTTCTCTATCGCATTGTTCCATCGGGATACGGTCTCACCACCTCTAGCGTTAACATGGCTCTTGGCGCAATGCCATCCCTTGTTTTTTCGTTGCGCTCCCAGCCCGAAGAATGATTGCCGGATACGGACGTAAAACCTCCTTGCACGCTCTATCTTATCCCCGGAAGGTTCCCATGAGTTATTATACTCCAGTTCAGAGCATGGGGTTAACAGCAATAACCTTGTCAACTCCGGCTCATGATCCCTTAATACCTCGAAGAAGTTGGTTATATCCCCGTTTATCTCGTTTGCTGTCTTAATGATCCTTCCCGGATAATTGAGAGAAACGGCCATGCTTCCGGCGAACAGATCGACCAGATGGGTGAAATCTCTTGGAAAGTTGGCGTACAAATACTCTAACCAAGTGAATTTACCTCCAAAGTAATTGAAGGCTATAAGTTTATTTCTGTTTCCGCTCATGATTATTTGATCTTGATTACTCTCATCATAGATGAATGATTAAACCTTATTTGTTTTAGCAAAAACTACGCTCTCATGATCCGGCCTCAGATGGGCCATGCAAGCCTTGCTGTACTCGCAGAATCTCGCTCCATCGTCCCGGAAGACGCATCCTCTGCAAACCGTTGCCTTGGTATTGAGGTATGGCTTGAATCTCAATACCTGCACGTTTATTTCCCCTACTTTTACCGTGAACCCGGTAGGGGTGTTCCTTAATCTGTCTGTTATTTCCATGATCTTGTTCTTAAAATGGCATGTCCTTGTCACAACTCCCGTAATCGTAGAACTTGGTCATGCCGTCATTATGCTTAAATTTCACTAATCCAGTGGCCCCATCTCTATTCTTGGCCACGATCAACTCTCCGTAATTGCGTTCTACGTTGCCGTTCTTGTCCTTGACCTCGATCTTGTAATACTCCGGTCTATGAATGAACATTACGATATCAGCGTCTTGCTCGATAGCCCCGGATTCCCTAAGATCGGATAGGAGGGGTTTCTTGTCCGGTCTGGCCTCGTTTCCCCTGTTCAATTGGGATAAGAGCAAGAAGGGAACCTTTAACTCCTTCGCCGTGATCTTGGCGGTTCTGGACATCTTCGCTACCTCACGTTCACGGCTTCCTTCCCGTTCACCGCTCTCCGCCAATTGGAGATAGTCGGCCATGATTATCCCGCACTTGCCTTGTTTCTTCAGTATTTTACATCGTGACCGGATATAGTCCATCGTCACGCACGGGTTGTCATCGACGTAGATCGGAAGTCTCCAAAGCTCATTAACTGCCGTCTCTACCTTGTTAATCTCCTCGTTTGTCATATACCCGGACTTGAACCGTTCCGGATCTACGTCGCACTCGGATAGGATCAGCCTGTTAGCCAAGCTTATGTCGGACATTTCAAGCGAGAATATAGCCACGGGCGTGTTGGATTTTGCCGCCGATTTGGCCAAGTGAAGCATCACGGCCGTTTTTCCCATGGAGGGCCTAGCGGCTATTATCACCAAGTTTCCCGGTTGCCAGCCGTTAGTGATCTTATTCAGGTCGTGAAGCCCAGTGTCTACACCAGAACGGATGTTTTTCCTAGCCATCTCCACACGCTTGTATAAACCGTCCATGGAGCCTTTAAGAGCCTTGGATATATGCTCGCCATTGGACTTCCCGATAAGCTCCTCCATGAGGCTCTCTGATCCGTTTATGGCCTTGTGCAGTACGTCACCTATATCCTCGTTGGAATAGATAGCGTTCTCAAGTTCATTGGCTATCACCAGCCCTTTCCTCTGTATGGATCGCTCCTTGACTATCATTGCGTGGTCCAGTATATGGGCCGATGACCCAATCTTGGAGGTAAGGGAGGCTATGTAGATCGGCCCCCCTATACTCTCGAGATCTCCGGATGACAGCATCGCTTGGGTGACCGTCATCATGTCTATGGGCTTTCTCTCCTTGTATAGCCCGGATATGGCCTTGAATACCGATTGGTTCCTCTTGTCGTAGAAATCGGCCTCAGATAGTTCCGAGGCGATTTTCTCGAAAGCGTCGCTCTCTATGAGGCAAGCCCCTAGTATTATCTGCTCTATCTCCTTGGCTTGGGGAGGTAGTTTCCCGTCAATCTGGGACGATGTAGATCTGTCTCGATCCATTCTGTTGTTTGTCTTCATTCTCGTTTATATTTTCAAACTCACTCTCCCATCTTCGCTGGTTTATCCAAGTTGTCAAGTGCGGATATTCGGGCACCCAATTGCCGGAATTCTTTTTCTCGTTATGCCATTCTATCTCTTTGCTTATGGCTAAAGGCAATAAGTCTATGACCTCGGCATAATCCTTATGCTTTTTGACAAAATTGTTGAATTCAACGTCAAGACCTTTTTTAGTGCCCGGATATGATTTTCGGAAAGCCTCGAATTTTTCTTTTATATATTTTCTTTTTTTATCATTATCAATATCATTATCATATAGGGTTATCTTCGGTAATGTTGGGTTATCTTCGGTTATCTTCGGTAATGTTGGGTTATCTTCTTTACCCTTTGAGTAATAGGGGTTTGACTTGCCTTTCTTGAAATTTGGATTACCTCCTTTTTTACCGGATTCCCTATTGTTGGATACTCTCTCATCATATTTTTTTTGATTGAAATCGATTTCTCTTTTAATGAAGGAGAATGCCATTTTAGCCTGCGGTCTCAGCTCCGATAGTGTCCCCGATACGGCATACCTAATAACCGCCTCGTACACTTCAAGTCTGATCTCCGAAGGATAATCCACTAACACCTCGTACCAATCAGCATTAAAAAGAAATGTTTTTTTAGATGTGTCCATGTCAATATATTATTCCTCTATTATATAATTCCTCCCTATATTGCTCCAACGCCTGAAGGCATCGTTCCTTGTCCATGTATCCCATTGGCATTATTCCGGCCAACCTTGCGTTGCATCGGTCTATGCCATATTTGAGATCCTTGTTTGACATTTTCTTTATATCCATGATTACTTAAATTTAAAGTGTACGATATACTCCCCGGTCTGAACCGGGGCTTTTAAAATCTTAATATGCTTTATTCTTTAGATTTTAGACAAAAGAATTTCCAAGCAATCCTCGTGTGGATCACTTGAATGATAGTTGTTACAGAACTCACGAAACGCATCGTAAAGCCCATTGGAGAGGATGAAGAAATACGCCTTGTTCTTGGCGTTCTTCTCGGTTTCAAACTTTCGGTAGGATACAGTTCTCGCACTGTTAGGCGTAGATGTAGAAGTTACTATACTTCGCTTCTCCTCTAATTTCATTTCCTTGGTCATTGTTGATGAAATTTGAGTATAAAAAGAAAGCTGTCCGCTTCCCTATTTCCGACCAAGGAAACTACAAATCATATCGAAGAGTAGCCAACAAGGGAAAACGAACAGCTTATATCTTTGGATATAACACAGTCGAATGGATATAAAAAACCCACCCTTCGAAATGTTTATGTATGTTTCCTTGGTCTGTGAAACATCGCAAAGATACAACTCAAATTCAAAATGCCAAACAAAAAAACTAATATTTATCTTTCTTATTTATGCTTTTATATGCGTAATAAATGGCAGACAAAATATTTAGTATTGCTATTATAAGCAATGCGGTTTGTAAAAATTCTGGCATACCGGACATACGGCTTACCATGAAGGCCATAAACGATAGCCAAAATGAAATCTCTTCGAATTGATATGTTTTCATATTGAAGTTTTTTTAGAACCACGGGATATATTCCGGTGGCGTGTTGTCCTTGTCCTTGAATCTTTTTAGATGCTCTTCCACGTTCAATCCCTCCCTTACGAGGATGATCGTGTTCTTGTCAACCCTTACGGGTATCCTCTTGAATTTAGGCTCCGGGAGTATATCCCCGTTTGCCTTCGTGTTCGCTTTGATCGTTCTCATATAAGTTATCGTTTATAGTTGTCACAATACCGGAAGGAGTTCGCTACCCTTCCGGTGTTCAATATCTCGCACCATACGGCCAGCCCCTTGTGATGCTTGCCGTGCACGCAATCGGCGCATCTGATACGCTCGGGTTGCTTGGTAGGTTTCTTAGCCATTCAAGTAGTCTTTTATAAGCGCAATGAAATCGTCCAGCGATCGGCATATCTCATATCTGTACCCTTGAGCCTCTACCGCCTTCTGGAATGCCTTCTGGCTGTCCTGTTGCCGGCCTTTTATTGTCTTCATTTCCACGTACAGACCGTGATGGACGTTATTTGGGACTGACAAAAACAGATCGGCGACCCCGGCCAATGCCCCTTCCGCTTTCAGTATAGCCCCGGTTACCGTGTCCCTCCGTCCTCCGTTCGGGATGCTAAAGAAGCATCCTGCGTATCTCGGGTATTGGAGACGGAAGTATCTGACGCAAGCTTGCTGGGTCTGTGATTCGATATTCCTCATTTGTACTTGTCGTCTATCAAGATTAATACAATAAAAATTATCGCTAGGATAGCGAATATGAACGTTATCACCCCGAAGGATAATAACAGGCTTTGAAAAATGTCACTCATAATCGTAATTGTCAAAATCGTCCGGATCGTAATCCGGAATGTCGTTACCGAAATCCATGATTGTTATTTGTTGTTGGTGGACGGTGCCGGGATCGAACCGGCCTCTTTACGTCATGCGCACTCCGTAACGTTTCATCCCGGAATACTTACCGCCCGAAATCCCCGCGTATCCTCACGGACGGCGGGGATAAAAACTAAATCTAATACCATGAAAAACACACTCTAATATTAATATCCTTAGTTCTGAATCTTTATTAAATCGGGTATCGCTCCATAAATGGGGGTACGACCATCCCATTTGTCGATAAACTGCTTATAAAGAATTTCTTTAGTCAATCCTCTCGAGGTGATTAACGCTTGTTCCGTTTTCAATTGCTCCAACTCGTTGCGTTTCCGTTGCTCCGCTATCTGCTGGTCTAAAACCGAAATATTGGTGTTAACTTCATTCCTACTATCAATTTTCTCGCGAACCGCCTTGGAAAACTCTAATTGCGCCGAGAATGTGAGTAATTGAAGACCTCTTTTCTCGAATTCCTTATCTACAATCTGCTCAAGGCGTTTCTCAAAAAGAAGCGAACCTCCATCAGCCATTAAGCTGTCGGTCTTATGTTTACGGCTTTCCTCCTTGATCAGGTCATAGATGCGAGGTTCTAGTATGTTATCCTCCAATGATTGCATGAAACCGTCTTTGCCTGATTCCGTATCGGCCTTGTCTATGTGCTTGTTATCGAAAACAACGTCTATTGCCCTGTTTTTGATAACCTTGTAGGAGTAAGTGGGGCGTGCGTTAAACTCCGTATTGTCTGCGGCTTTTAACGTGACAGGGCTTCCGAACTCGCCTCGTTGGTCGAATAGCGGGACTTGAAATAATTCCGTGCCCCATTCCCAAGTTGAAACCCTGCCTGATACGACCTTGAAATCCTCCTTCCCTTGTTTCCCGTAATTTTCCATCAATACCCCAGCGTAATTAGGTGCTACACGTTCACAAGAGGATAAAAATACCATAGCGATTATCGCTATAGTAAAAAACTTAAAACTTGTCCTTTTCATTCTTGATAAAATTAAATAGTTTGTAAATTATAAATAATGAACTAGTTAACATAATGACTATTCCTAGCCATGCGTCAACATGGTTAAAAACTCTGTTCCCTACCGGAATAAAGGCTATGGCCAATATCAATATCCAGTGTTTGTTGATAAATTTCTTCATGATCTTTTTATTTATTAAACCTCCAACTCCTCGATTAATAGCTGTCCACATCCCATGAACCATACTTGGGAAGCTGGCGATTTCTGGAGCAAGGCGATCTCTATCGCGGCCTCCTTGAACTTGCTCTTGTCATGCCCGGCCTTTTGCCGGATGAAGGATTGCGTCCTAGTTATAAGATCCCCGTCCCCTTCCTTGGGATCACGGGTTATGATATCCTTGCACTCTCTCATCTTATCCTCTATTGATTTAGAGGTGTCAGACAATGATTTCTCTATCTCTTTTTTATCAATGTCAACAACTCTCTTATTGACATCCGCGTTGAACGGGAATACGTCCATGATCATTGTCTCCGAGACAGAGGCGATGGTGTAATCCGCCATTGTCCCCTTCATGCCTTCTTCTAGCACGGCTATGGCCTCTTTTAGATTAGAGGCTTGGGCTAACATGGTAGCGGCGGTTTTCTTTTCCGCTCCGCTCTTCTCGTCCAACGTGATAAAATAAACCTTGATCTTATAGAACCGATCACCATTCTCGTTGAAGAATAATTCGGATAAACGAGCTCGTTTGATGTCTGTTACCGTGAATTCACCCGTGATGAAGGGGCGGATCTCCTCGGTGATTTTTGCTTCAGCTTCTGTAAAGCTTAAGCTATCAACTAAATATTCTTCTGTTACCCGTTTTTGATTGCCATTTTCTAATAATTTTTCAAATGACACTTTACATGAAAAATATGTTCTTGCCATAATTATTTATTTTTTATAAATTCCCACCTAAAACCTCCAGCTTGTCTATTTTTACCTTGACATACGCAAGATATGTTTTGGCTTTTTATCCCTGTTGATTTGGCCGCTTGTGATATTGATTCAAATTCTCTTATATTATTTCCTTTATTATCAATTTGAAAACAGGTTTACCCGGCGCAAATTTCTTTTTTAAAATATCTCTTCTGTGTATCTGGTTTTCAGAAGAGTCACACCATTCTATATTTGATAGATTGTTATTGGTCTTATTCCCATCAATATGATTTACCTGATTTTTGAAAATATCACGGGGTAGGAACGATTTAGCTACTAATCTGTGAATAAGAAAACGTTTATATTTTCCATTCTTAAATAGTGTCACTGTTAGATATCCTTTACTATGCTTGCCAAGCGATAGAATTTGGGCATTTCTTTTATATCTTCCAGTCCCTTTACTTTCAAATATCCTTTCCTTAGACCTAACTCTACCCATATTAGAAACTTGATATAACCCTTCGTATCCAACTATATCTTTCCAAATTTCATCCATATTTATATCATGTATTGTGCATATTGTTAATAGTTTACGTTATACTTCTTTCTCTCGTATTGTGGGATATACCCCTTGCAAGGGGTGTTCCCATTAAATAAGACCGACTCCGGCCTCACAGTTTCCCCATCTTTTTTAGACGGGTCTTTCCAATGTTTTTGCCGTTGATGGCAGAGGCAATGTCTTTTAGAGCATGCCTCATTGAGGCAGTATTTAAGATCTCTCATTTTTCTTATAGGTTTCCAGCTTCTTGACTTCCTTTTTAAGGAGTCTGGCAGCATCCATGTATTTGACGCTGCCATAAGGAGCGGTAATAATAATGTTGGTATGCCTCACGATCTTATCTATAAGATAATTTGGAGGCCTGTCACTTTTTCTCATGACTAAAAATTCGAAAGGTTTCTCATGAAATCGTATTCGGATATATCACGAAGGAATACCGAGAAAAGCACGTCCTTCACACGCTCGTAGAGATCCATGAACTCGGCCTCGTCCATCTTGTCGAAGGCTATCGACTTCGGGACCTCTATCCATTCCTTACGTGATATGTTATAGGCCGTATCGCAATGCCCGGCGGCGATCTCGACGGTCTTCCGGAAACACTCCACGCTCTCCTTGAAATGCGCCGTGGTCTTCTCGTTCTGGTAAGACCATGCGCAATTTATCAAGGCGAAATACTTTTTCAGAAAGTCGTAGTTCCGTGCCAGCGTTATCTTGGCCTTGTAGATCTTACCTAGCTTGAGTTTTTTCTTCTCGTCATAGTCGGAATCATAGCATGGCCTCAATCCGCTGGCTGTGTTGAGCAAGTATAGTTCCATGGTCAGAACGGCAATCCATCGTCTTCTCCAACCGATGGGGCGTTGTTGATATCCTCCGGTGAGGGGATATTGCTCTTGAACGTGGATTCCATCAAGTCACCTATGCTATAATAAACGCCTTCCTTTCGCTCCTCTTTCCTTGGGGCGCAAGACACATAATGCGTATAGGTGCGGTTGTCGAACGTGACAGGCTCTTTTTTCTCCCCGATCGAGATATTGAGGAAGATCTTCTCTCCCTTGGCCGTCATTACTTTTTTCATCAACTCCTTCGGTATGTCGCTCAAGCAGATTGAGCCGTATAAATTCGCCATAATGTTTATGATTTTAAATTTTAGATTTATAAGCGGGGCGGTCGGTTATTCGCTACGGCGGGGATAACCACCGTCCCGTAGCCACGGCATGCGTGGATTATTTTTTGTTGAATGTTATAGAATATGACATCTTAGCCATCCGTATCGCCGGATGGATCGTGTATATCTCTCCGGTCTCGTCATCAATGACCGTGGTATTATCCGGCACCGTCTTCAGGAACGCCTCCCGTTCTTTTATCTTGGCATCGAGAAGCATCCTTTCCTCGATCAGCCTAGCGTAGACCGGGTCATTGCAATTGGAGTGGTCGTAGGATACGCCTACCTCCTTCATCTTGACCGTGGCCCCGTTCCAAGAGCGCTCCTTCCCGTATTTCTCGATCTCGGAAAGGACAGCGTCCTTCATCCGGTCATCGTCCAGCGTCCTCTTGATGGTCTCTTGCATCGCCTTTAACTTGACGACGTGTGATACGGGGTCTACCTCCCCTTCCAGTACCGGGTTCAAAAGGTCTATGGATAAGGCCTCGATCTCGCTTCTCGTTAGCGGGGTCTTGCCGCTTAGCTCTAGTTCTTTGCTCATGACAGGTTGTTGTTTATTTTATAGTTGTTGTATATCTCGATAATGGATTCCATCTCAACCTTTCCGACGATGTAAGCCTTGTTTATAAGGCTCTCCACGGAGAAGGGCTGGTTGGATTCCTTGGCCTTCTTCTCGTTCTTGTATATCCACTCCGATATGGATTTCATGGCGCTCTCGTTGTTTATATGATCTCTCGTAAGCTCTTTCTTCTGGTTTGAGCTTGCCGTTTTTCTAGGCTGCTCCTTTTGGGCGGTATTACCGCTAGCTATGTTAGCGTCCTCGTCATCGTCGGCCACGATGCCAAGGATGGCGCAAAAGGCGTATCTCTTGGCGTACGTGATGGCCGATCCTATGGATTGAGCGTCCGCCGTATTGGATGGCATCCTTACCTTGGACGATATCCATTGGCCGGAAGAATGAAGCAGTATGGTCCGGATAGAGTAATCATCCTCTATTAGCTGACATACAGAAAGCTCGTTGTCGGCTAATGGTTGTTTCGCCGCCCTTTTGCATTCGGATAGGTCAGCGTACTTAAACTTGTACTCTCCTCCCGTTTTAGTCCTTACCTTGACCTCTGAATTGAGGCTTGGTTGCTCTAGCGACCCTTGAAACTTGGCCAACGCTATGGCTAATTTGTCAATCTCTTCTGATTTGTCCATGTTGTCTTGTATTTAAATTCGTCAGCCTCCGGGAGTCGAACCCGGACTAAGACCATCGGCCGCCCTTCCCTCACTACCGTGTCCCTTTCCACCGGGCCAATGATATCGTCATGGCCTACCACTTGTCTAGGATATCGGTTGCCGGTCTGGGTCGGGGTTGCACCTCGTAAGGGCGGGATGTTACCAATTATATGAATCACATAGGAACCTAAGCTCCTCCATGCTCTCCTCATATTCCTCGTTGTCTTCCTCCCCGTCGTACTCCGGTTCGCCGTCGGGGTCTTTGATGTAGATGTCTCTCATGCGATCCTCCGATAAGCAATGCCTTGGGACTATTGTATTTCTTTAAATACCCCTCCAGCTAATTTGTAATATGTATCCGCCTTTATCTTCTCCCCATCAACAAATTCCGTTTTTACGCAAACGGGGATATATCTTTGCTTTTTATCAGAATAAGACCATTCGGATAATGTTATCCATGATCCTTTTGAGGCTTTTGCTACAGAGTTAATACCTGCGCACATGATGACACAGCCTTCGCCTGTGCTGTCTATCTGGGCATCGTCGCCGGATGATCCTATCTTGGCATAGTTGCCGGATGATCCTATCTTGGCATAGTAGCCGGATGATCCTATCTTGGCATAGTAGCCGGATGATCCTATCTTGGCATAGTTGCCGGATGATCCTATCTGGGCATTGTTGCCGGATGATCCTATCTGGGCATCGTCGCCGGATGAATTATCCTTCATGCTCGTTTTTATTTTTTCAGGTGATGTGATCTTTCCATCCATCTCATATTTCTTACCGATTTCATATTGAAAATCCCGACATTTTAAATTTTTGTCAAATCCCTTGTAAGATTTTATAGCAGCCATTTTATTTATCGTTTATTAGTTCTACAATGTCTTTTCTTATCTCTATCAATTCTTCTTTGCTAAGTGTCTTTAATTCGTCTAGGATATCGTCCTTCCTCGATCGATTCGGTCTTGAAGGGGCTTGCACCACGTATATCACCCCGAAATCATTCCTCGTCTCCATAGCTTTTTACCGCCAATATCTTGATTATTACATATAATATGACACTGGCACCACCGAGTAAAAAGACCGCCCTTTTCAAGGGGTCCTCGAACCAGTAGCTTAACGCCAGTATAGCCGCCACTACCAATATCGCCATGAACGCCATTCTTAAAGTGTTCATCACTTGTTTAACGACGGCCTTGGATATCTCCTTTATCCGTCCTGTAATGCCATGTCCCATATATATTGTTGTTTTTAAAATTCGGAAGAAAGGCCTCATATCCTCACGGACGGAGACCTGCGTTGCAAATTGTGACTGATTTTCTGTTGATTGAATAAGCACCCCTAGGGGTGAAACGTGCCCCCTGCCGGACTCGAACCGGCGACCCTAAAGGCTCTGGCCAACTGAGCTAAGGGAGCGTTTGCCGGGGAATCCCACCCCGGCACAGTTTAAGTAAAAACTAATATTCCTAATTGCCTGCCTCACGGCGGTATAAGGTCTTGGTAGCTTTATTACACATAAACATGTCAAACAGTGCTAATGGTTTCGTCCCGCCTCCGGTCTCGCTCCGGAACCTGCGAGTCTTTGGCTCTCTTGGCGGGAATAGTTGCGGTCTTGGCTAAATTGCCTATCTTTAGGCCGTTAAACAAAAAAACTATATGGAATTAAAAGATTTTATTAAGGAAACGTTACTACAGATCGCTAGTGGCGCAAGACTTGCGGATGATGAATATCGAAAACTTGGAAATGGTGGAGTAAATCCTGAAGGAAAATTTCATTTAGAGGGTATTCCACACATCCTATGCCCGGGAGTAAATGATAAACATGATATCTCTAAGCCTGTCGTATCCGTTCAATTCAAGTTGAATGTCCAGATTGAGGAAAAGGCCCAAATAGAAGGGAAGATCGGTGGCATATTAAACGTTATTTCCGCTTCTTTCGGAGGATCGAAGGAAGATACAAACAAATCCGTTCAAGAGATTTCTTTCTCCATTCCCGTAGCCTTGCCGTCACGCTCTTCGGCTTCGGGCAGATAAAATCGTAAATCCTTTGGGCCGAGTTGATAATGTCTTCCGATTTTGCCATGTTAAAAGGGTCTCGGATGTATTCTAAACAGTACATCCGAATCTCCTTATCTGTTTTTGGATAGTAGTCCATATTTTTTATATAATTGCCATTGAATGGATTAGAGACACCATGGATTATTTATTGAGCAAAGGAACTCCCTGATCTTCTCGGAGGCTATGGTAGCTTCTACCTTTGAGGGGAAGAGGTTACCCGCTTCCTTGAGCAGCTTGATACCTGTCTTGCCCGGCCCTCGATTGTTGAAAATGCCCGATACAGGCTCCGGAAGGAAATCTCCTTCCCTTAGATACCATAGGTCGGTGTTTTGGATGGAGGAGTTACCAGTCTTCCCTTTATCACCTGTCATTATCCAATCGTAAACGGCCTTATGATTTGGATAGGAACGGTTTACGCAATCGCAACGTATCATGTAATCCTCATGATTTCGATTCTCCTTTAGCCAATCGAAAAGTTCCTCCATTTTCCCTACCGGTTCTTGCCCGATGAGGGCTAGAATGTCTCTCTTGATCTTAATATCTTCCATGTCTTTCTTTTTTTTAGTTCGTTCCCGGAAGCCGATTCGATCAGCGGCTCTCGCCTCCAGTCCGGGATATATTTTCAGAGGATAGGGTTTACCAATGCTGGATCATAACACCCCAAGGAATATCCTCTATATAGTACATTAATATAAATATGTAGACTCCAACATCGGAACCGATTGAACTGCATCGGGAGCGGGGATCATCATCCCTTCCGGTATCTTCGACTATCATAACCTTACCCGCCATACCTATATCTCTTACGTATATCCTCTTATGGGGGCAAGGATTTTATTCAATAAGTCAAAGAACTCTTTTTTAGTCACCGGGGTGGGGTTCGAACCCACGGGGTATTTCTACTCCTCTTTAGGAGAGAGGGACGCTTCCTGCTACGTGCTACCCGGCGTTAGCCCACCTATTTCAAGGTGGCGTACTTGATACAATCCCAAGCGTTACAAAACCATTTTCCGTTCTGAGATTTTGTTGGTTTTTCGCATCTGATAAGTCCCTTCCCTACCAAATCGTAGAGCCTTCCACGTCCTCCTACTATGGAGGCTGCCGTCCTTTGCCCAAAGGTCTTATCGTTAAGGACTATTTTTAATGCTTCCTCGTTTATCATTACTTTTCCCGTTTTACCTTTATACCTTTTTCTAAGCCTTTTGTCGAAGTCACGAATGTGTATCCTTCTTTATTTAGTCTACATACAATAGACTTGACACTCAATATATTATTATCGATTTTTACTGTGTCTCCAATACCGAGATCTCTCAGTATTGATGTTAAGCTTCTAACTTTTACTGTCTTTATTGCTGTTTTATTCATTTGTTTTATTATTTTTGTAGTAAACAATGTTCATCTATTTTGTTTACTGCAAAGGTAAACAAAAATGTGAACATAGCAAGTTTGTTTTAAACAATAATGTTTACATAAGTATAGTTTAACTATATGAGGCTTGTATTGTTAAAATATATGTAGCGAAAGATGCTGTTTTTATCTCTTGATACCATATTTATTACGTAATGATTATTTATGTTGTCATATGGTATTAATATATTGTTATTGAATTTATTGGCTTTAGCTTGTGTCGTTGAAGGATTGCGGGATATTGTTGAGTCATGCCAGAATAATCATTACTACATCATTTATAGTGGATGTGTGTAAACAAATATATGAATATGGAAGCTAACGGAGATAGGATTTTAAAAGTTATCACACATTTTTGTGAGTCAAATTCGGATTTTGCCGATAAGGTAGGAGTAAGTAGGCAGGTCGTTGGAAATTGGATAAATAGGGATAATGGTAAAAAGGTATTGGATAAAATACTGACAACCTTTCCCTCGGTTAACCCTGGATGGCTTTTTACGGGAGAGGGTGATATGCTAAAATCTTCTCCTGTGGTTGTCGAAGCTGTGTCTGCGTCTGCTGATAAAAAAGGAGATTTCTTAATTGAGAATAATAATGGCGTTAAATTCTATGACTTAGGAAATGGTCGATATCGTATGACTGTCAGCAAGGTGCCGTTTTGCGCTTATGGCAGGTTTGCTAACGAAAGCGATCGTCTTGATCCGGATAAGGAGGATTGGGAGACCGAGTCTTTCGAATGGGATCGGATTGTCCATGGGAGATATTTAGCTTTTGAGGTTAAAGGGGACAGCATGGACAACGGGACGAGAGAGAGTTTTGAGGAAGGCGATGTCGTCCTTGTTAGGGAGCTGGATAGATCGCATTGGAGAGATGGGCTGCGATATAAGGATCATCCTTATTGGGTTGTCGTGTTTGGGACATCCGTCCTCATAAAGCAGATGACAGGCTGCGATATGGACGAGGGTAAGATAACGTTGCACTCACTAAACCCATCTCCAGAGTTTTCCGATTTCTCTTTACCGCTAGATAGCGTGAGGGCTTTATATTATGTATTACAGAAAAAGCCTAAAGTCGTGAGATTTTAACGAGAAAGCCATACGCAAAAATGATATGATGTTCTTTAGCGTATCCTTGCCCTGTTAAAACGTGATAATAAATATTTGATGTATAAATCGATACGATACAAAATGGAGAAATACTTCTAAGCTGTGGGTCCTGGGTTCGAATCCCAGCCCGATCACGAGGGAGATTCTAAAAGAGTCTCCCTTTTTTGTGTCATAACTTCGTTGGCAAAGTATCTTAGGTGCGTGAGCCGATGTACTTAAGATACTTTTTTGGGGGGAGGGATCGACAAGAGGTTCTTTCTTTTTCCGACTGTGTCTTGTCCTGAAATAGCTTGACACTTTTAAGGGGCTAAAAAGTATAGAAATGATCAAAAGAAAGCCCAAAAGAGTGTTCACGGAACCCTTTAAATTATCCGTGTTACGCGAGTATTACAGTAGCGGAATGAGCAAGTATGCGATAACGAAGAAATATTCTTTGAGCCCTCCTTGCATATATAGATGGCTAAAAGAATACCCAGTGGGATCGGACCAGTTACCTTTGCCATCAGAAACAAAAGAGAGGTTACAGATGGTTCCCAAGCAATCGGATTTGACAGATATGGAGTCCCTTCAAAAGCGCATAGAGGAATTGCGTCGTTCTTTGGAGCTGGAGAAGATGCGTAGCCGTGCCTTCGAGAAGATGATAGAGATAGCGGAAGAGGAAGAAGGCATCAGTATATTCAGAAAAGATGGTGCCAAACAGTAACGGCGTTACGTGAGGAGTATCCCCATGAGAGTGTGGCTACCCTTTGCGGGCTGTTTGGAAAGAAACGCCAATGGTATTACGCGAACATGAAGGCGGATGTATCGGAGAGACAACGCGTCAAGCTTCTTGCTGACATGATAGGCTATTATCGTCTTTGTTGTCCCCGTATCGGAGGTTTCAAGCTGTTCCATTTACTGGAAAAGGATTTGGGACATGCTGTGACCCTCGGGCGAGACTCGTTCTTAAAGGTTTATGAATCAAAAGGCTTTAAGCTCAATCCCAACAAACGTAGGCGTACGACAGACTCCAATCATGTCTATAAAAGGTACCCCAATCTTATCAAGGGAAAAGACGCGCGGTATTCCAACCATATATGGGTGTCGGACATCACGTACGTGTGGATATTGGGGGACGTGTTGTACTTGCATCTTGTCACCGACGCCTATTCGCACGCCGTATTGGGCTGGTGCCTATCCGACAGTCTCAGCGCCTCGCATACGACAGAGGCCTTGCGCATGGCGATCCGGATCGCCGGAGGCGGCAACCTTTGCGGTACCATACACCACTCGGACAGGGGGTCACAATACGCCAGCGAGGCTTACGTCAGCTGCCTCATGGAGCATCACATACGGATAAGCATGACAGAAGGATATGAGCCGACAGACAACGCCATGGCGGAAAGACAGAACGGGATCTTCAAGGTCGAATGGATATACGAGCAGGAAATGTACAGGGATAAAGAACAGGCGATCAATGAGATCAATCGTATGATTGACTTTTATAACAACCGAAGACCTCATATGAGCATCGGAATGGAGTGCCCGATGGAGGTGTATAAAGGCAAACTGCCGGGGAAAAATCTTTGGCGAAAAAGACCCTGATTCTTTTTGATTCCTTACATTTGTACGCCGAGAATATGGATCACTCTGGTATATCCATTGTCCATTCTTGATGACAGGCTTTTTGGTAGGCTTTATCAGAGAGTGACAAGTAAGCCAGGAGGATCATGAGTTTATTGACAAGTAAAGTTGTTTAACTACCCCAAAAGTGACAAGTGATTTTAGGAATGGACAGGATTGAGGAATATGCCGTAAAAGTAAGTACTACTTACTTTGTCATTTAATATATACTGCAAGTGGCATAGAAGATATACTGTCCTTTCCACGGGTTTCTACCAAGCTGGCATTTAGGCTGATTTTAGAACTTCGTAGCATAAAAAAATCCCCCGCAGAAGGGCGAGGGAACCTAATGTTTTCACAACGGAATAATCCTTATTGTGATTTGCTTCATTTTAGTATGACAAATATATGAAATGGAATGCTTGCGTGCAAGTGTTTCTGAAATAAAATTTTTATATTTGGGAAAATGTAAAGATAACATACTATGAAAAGGATTTTAGGCTTGGATTTAGGGACAAATAGTATAGGGTGGGCGTTGGTGAACGAAGCTGAAACAGATGAGGAAGTCTCGTCAATCATCCGATTAGGTGTGAGAGTAAATCCTTTGACAGTAGATGAAACGCAGAACTTTGAAAAAGGGAAAAGTATCACTACAAATGCGGAAAGAACTCTTAAAAGAAGTATGCGCCGTAATTTGCAGCGATATAAATTACGTCGTGATGCGTTGGTTGAATTTTTGAAAGAGCTGGGTTTTATTACCGACGAAACTATCCTTTCGGAACAAGGAAACAGAACTACGTTTGAAACCTGTCGTTTACGGGCTAAAGCTGCTGAAGAAGAGATTTCTTTAGAGGAACTATCCCGTGTCTTATTGATGATTAATAAAAAACGTGGATATAAAAGTAGTCGAAAGGTAAAAAAGGAAGAAGATGGAGTTTTGATTGATGGAATGGAGATTGCTAAAAAGCTGTATGAGGAGGATTTGACTCCGGGGCAACTTTGTTCGCAGTTACTTGAATCGGGCAAGAAAGTTTTGCCAGACTTTTACCGTTCTGATTTGCAAGAAGAGTTGGATAGAATATGGAGTGTTCAAAAGCAATTTCATCCTGATGTTTTCTGTGATGCCGCCAAAGAAGAAATCAAAGGAAAAAACAGAAGCCAGACATGGGCTATCTTGGCTAACTATTTTGTTTGGAAAGAAGAAGTGGTTGGCTGGAATGACAGAGAAGCAAAGAATGAAACGATAGAAAAAGAATGTAAACTTGTCGGTCTTAAACGGACGACTAAGGGGTATGAACTGAAAAAGGAAAATTATCGTTGGCGTGCGCAAGCTCTTACTGAACAATTAGGTTTGGAAGAGATAGCCGTAGTCTTGCAAGAGATCAATGGTCAGATAAATGCGTCTAGTGGTTATTTGGGAGCCATTAGTGATAGGAGCAAAGTGTTATACTTTAATCATCAAACGGTCGGACAGTATCAGATGGCTGAGTTAGACAAGAATCCCCATGCAAGTTTGCGCAATATGGTATTCTATCGGCAGGATTATTTGGATGAATTTGATAGAATTTGGGAAAAGCAGGCAGAATTTCATAAGGAATTGACAGCTGAATTGAAAAAAGAGATTCGCGATATGATCATCTTTTACCAACGACGTCTGAAAAGTCAGAAAGGCTTGATTAGTTTCTGTGAGTTTGAAAGGTTGGAGATTGTAGTAGAAAAGGATGGAAAGAAACAGACCAAAGTCATAGGATGCAAGGTGATACCTCGTTCGCATCCATTGTTTCAGGAATTTAAGGTATGGCAGACATTGAATGACATAAAGGTATTGGGAAGAGAGAAGAAAAGAAATGCTTTGTCGGCAAGCGAAAGTAGGGCTTTGTATCCAGAAGAAAAAGAAATACTGGCAAGAGAACTTGCGATAAAAGAAAACATGAAGAAAGCAGATGTGTTGAAGCTCTTATTTGAAAATCCACAGGAATTGGATTTGAACTTCAAACAAATAGATGGAAATCGTACTGGGTTTTCTCTCTTTTCTGCCTATAGCAAAATGATAGAAAAGTATGGCTACGAACCGTTGGATTTTAAGAAACCAGCAGATGAGATAATCGGACAGCTAAGAACTATCTTTACCGATTTAGGTTGGAATACGAATCTGTTTACCATTGACTTAACCAAAGAGGGGAAAGAGCTCGAGATGCAACCTTATTTCAGACTTTGGCATCTGTTGTATTCTTTTGAAGGAGATAATACGTCGACCGGTAACGGCAAACTGATTGAAAAGATCATGCAACTTTGCGGAGTTGAGAAAGAATATGCTGTAGAGCTAGCCAGTCTTTCGTTTCAAGATGATTACGGAAGTTTGAGCGCGAAAGCCATCAAAAGGATTTTACCCTATTTGAAAGAGGGTAATCTGTATGATGTGGCTTGTGAATATGCCGGTTATCGTCATTCCAAATCTTCACTGACTAAGGAGGAGATAGAAAATAAGGTTTTAAAGGGCAAGCTGGAGGTTCTTCCTAAAAACAGTCTCCGAAATCCGGTGGTTGAAAAGATTTTGAGTCAGATGGTGAATGTAATCAATACAATCATTGATACGTATGGAAAACCTGATGAAATCCGAGTGGAATTGGCTCGTGAATTAAAGAAGAGTGCCAAAGAACGTGAGGAACTGACGAAAGCTATCGCAAAGAGTACCCGTGAGCATGAGGAGATCCGTAAATTGTTGCAAGATGAATTTGGTATGATGAACGTGAGCCGCAATGATATTATCCGTTACAAACTTTATGAAGAGTTGAAAGATAATGGATATAAAACATTGTATTCCAATCAATATATACCTAAAGAAAAGATTTTCAGTAAGGAGATAGATATAGAACATATTATTCCACAATCCCGTCTTTTTGATGATTCTTTATCTAACAAGACATTGGAGTATAAGGCTATTAATATAGAAAAGGGAAATAAGACCGCTTATGATTTTGTAAAAGAAAAATATGGAGAAGAAGGCTTGCAACAATATATAAATCGTTGCGAAAGCTTGTTCAATGACAAAAAGGCGAAACTTCGGAAATTGAAAATGGAACAGAAGGATATACCGGATGGTTTCATTGATAGGGATTTGAGAAATACACAATATATAGCGAAAAAAGCACTCGCTATGTTGAACGAAATCTGCCGTAGAGTAGTGGCAACTACCGGTTCCATTACAGATCAATTGCGTGAAGACTGGCAATTGGTGGATGTAATGAAAGAACTGAACCTGCCTAAATATGAAGCCTTGGGTTTTGTGGAAACATACGAAGATAAGGACGGAAGAAAAATCAAAAGAATAAAGGATTGGACAAAAAGGAATGACCATCGGCATCATGCGATGGATGCGCTGACGGTAGCTTTTACAAAGGATGCGTTTATTCAGTATTTCAATAATAAAAATGCGGCACAAGATTCAGGCAATAGAAACCATACGAATATAATAGGTATCAAGACCCGTTATTTTGACAAAGGAAGAGCTTTGCCTCCTATTCCATTGGAGCAATTCCGGATAGAAGCCAAACAGCATTTGGAAAAACTGCTGGTATCTATTAAAGCTAAGAACAAGGTGGTGACTGTCAATGTTAATCGAACAAAAAAGAGAAAGGGTGAAAATACGAAGATACAGCAAACTCCGCGAGGTCAGTTGCATTTGGAAACGGTTTATGGTAGTCACAAACAATATGTGACAAAAATAGAAAAGGTGAATGCTTCTTTTGATGCGGCTAAAATAGCGACTGTGAGTAAACGGGCTTATCGAAATGCCTTACTTAAACGGTTGGAAACATTCGGTAATGATCCAAAGAAAGCATTTACAGGAAAAAATGCATTGGAAAAGAATCCGCTTTATGCTGATAAGTATCAGACCATACGAGTTCCGGAGAAGATACAAACAGTTGAATTTGAAACTATTTATACTATCCGAAAACCGGTCGATCCTGCTTTGAATGTGGATAAAGTAGTTGATGTAAAGGTACGTGCTATTTTAGAACGGCGTTTGAAAGAATACGGTGGAGATCCCAAAAAGGCATTTGTTAATTTTTGGGAAAATCCGATATGGCTGAATAAGGAAAAGGGGATAAGTATCAAGCGGGTTAGCATCCGAGGAATCAATAATGCCCAATCGATACACGTGAAGAAAGATAAGAATGGGAATCCGATATGGGATGAAAATGGAAAACAAATCCCTGTGGATTTTGTAAATACCGGAAACAACCATCATGTGGCTATTTATCGTAAACCTGTTTTAGACAAGAAAGGACAGGTGACGTTTGATGAGGATGGTAATCTGATGTATGAACTGGACGAGGTGGTTGTCCCCTTCTTTGAGGCTGTAACACGGGCTAATTTAGGACTTCCTATTATTGATAAGGATTACAGAAAAAGTGAAGGTTGGCAATTTTTGTTTAGCATGAAGCAGAATGAATATTTCGTGTTCCCGAATGAAAAGACAGGCTTCAATCCGAAGGAGGTGGATTTGTTGAATCCGGATAATTATGCAATGATTAGTCCGAATTTATTTAGGGTGCAGACTATGTCAAAAGTTATGTATGGAAATAATGTTGTTCGAGATTATAAATTTAGACATCATTTGGAAACAACAGTGAAAGATATGAAAGAGTTGAAAGATATTGCTTATAAACAATATAAAACACTTTCTTTTGGTAATAGTGTTGTCAAGATCCGAATTAACCACATTGGACAAATAGTATCAGTGGGAGAATATTAATAGTATCTATTAGAAATTGAAATAAATAGGGTGTATGCTATTCTCAAAAAGGTTGTACCCTTTTTAGAAACAGACTTTTATACTGATTAATAGTAATTTAAAATCTAACTGCTTATGATCAAGAAAACCCTTTATTTTGGAAACCCCGTTTATCTGTCTCTGAAAAATGCTCAGTTGATGATAAAATTACCGGAGGTAGTCAGGAATGATACGTTACCTGAAAGTTTCAAACGAACTTCAGAAGTGACGAAACCCATTGAGGATATTGGAGTTGTGGTACTGGATCACAAGCAGATCACCATCTCTTCGGGCGTGTTGGAAGCTTTACTTGAAAATAATTGTGCTGTCATTACATGTAACAGTAAAAGTATGCCGGTTGGTTTGATGCTTCCTCTGTATGGGAACACGACGCAAAACGAAAGATTCCGGCAACAGTTGGATGCCTCTCTACCGTTAAAGAAACAGCTTTGGCAGCAGACCATAAAGACGAAGATTGAAAATCAGGCAGCCGTATTGAAAGAATGTTCTGGCGCAGAAGTGAAATGTATGTACGCATGGGCTTCGGATGTGAAAAGCGGAGATACGAGTAACCTGGAAGCCCGAGCGGCTGCTTATTATTGGAAGAATTTGTTTTGGATAGAAGGTTTCACAAGAGACAGGGAGGGCATTCCGCCTAACAATTTGTTGAATTATGGATATGCTATTCTGCGGGCGGTTGTTGCTCGTAGCTTGGTGGCAAGTGGGCTTTTGCCTACTTTAGGAATCCACCATCATAATCGTTATAATGCTTATTGCTTGGCAGATGACATCATGGAGCCTTATCGTCCGTATGTGGATCAATTGGTCTGTGGTATCATAAAGCAGGGAGTGGATTATGCGGAACTAACGAGAGAGTTGAAAGCGCAGCTGCTTACTATTCCTGTGCTAGAAACTTATATGTCAGGAAAACGTAGTCCGTTGATGGTGGCTGTCGGGCAAACTACGGCTTCTCTGTATAAGTGCTTTAGTGGCGAATTGCGTAGAATCTCCTATCCGGAAATGTAATATGGATCGGTTTAGCGAATATCGTGTTATGTGGGTACTTGTGTTGTTTGATTTGCCTACCGAGACGAAGAAGGAGAAAAAGGCGTATGTGGATTTCAGGAAAAATCTACAAAGAGATGGATTTACGATGTTTCAGTTTTCTATTTATGTCCGCCATTGTGCTAGTAGCGAGAATGCGGCCGTACATGTAAAAAGAGTTAAATCTTTTCTTCCGGAGCATGGGAATGTCGGAATCATGTGTATTACGGATAAGCAGTTTGGGAATATTGAACTTTTTTATGGAAAGAAAACGGTGGAAGTGAATACTCCTGGACAGCAATTGGAGTTGTTCTAAAAGAAAAATCCCGCTGTCAAGCGGGATTTTTAATGGAAACAATATCTGTTTTTTTTATTCTGATGTGCTTTGTAATCCATTGATTAATAGTTTTTAATAGATAATATGCTGTTTCCAATGGCTCAAAGTTACTAAAATGAAAGCAAATCACAACACATGGGCATGAAGGTTAGGTGTCCATTGCGCTGTTTCCAATGGCTCAAAGTTACTAAAATGAAAGCAAATCACAACATCCGAAAGGGTGGATTATAAACGCCCTTAGCTGTTTCCAATGGCTCAAAGTTACTAAAATGAAAGCAAATCACAACACACGAGACCAAATAAAGCCAAAAGACAGGGCTGTTTCCAATGGCTCAAAGTTACTAAAATGAAAGCAAATCACAACATATCAAAGTAGACAAATCGATTGTCCCCGGCTGTTTCCAATGGCTCAAAGTTACTAAAATGAAAGCAAATCACAACAAATAAAAACAAACGAACTATTGTCGCAATGCTGTTTCCAATGGCTCAAAGTTACTAAAATGAAAGCAAATCACAACTGGTGTCAACTATTTAAATCAGGAAAAGAAGCTGTTTCCAATGGCTCAAAGTTACTAAAATGAAAGCAAATCACAACTTGGTATGCTTCCCGTCGGTCTGCGTCGGTGCTGTTTCCAATGGCTCAAAGTTACTAAAATGAAAGCAAATCACAACGATTGCGCCAACGCATCCGGCTTTTGTGTGCTGTTTCCAATGGCTCAAAGTTACTAAAATGAAAGCAAATCACAACAGAGCCCCGGACTTGATCAGAAAATAGTCTGCTGTTTCCAATGGCTCAAAGTTACTAAAATGAAAGCAAATCACAACTCCTTTTGGGTGTCATGTATATCAAACCCAGCTGTTTCCAATGGCTCAAAGTTACTAAAATGAAAGCAAATCACAACTCAACGTATCGGCTCATGCTTTAAGCGAATGCTGTTTCCAATGGCTCAAAGTTACTAAAATGAAAGCAAATCACAACTAACTCCTCCTTCGAGTACAGTCTTGTTGTGCTGTTTCCAATGGCTCAAAGTTACTAAAATGAAAGCAAATCACAACTGCAATCGCATTGAACCAAAACGCAGAGAAGCTGTTTCCAATGGTCCAAAGTTACTAAAATGAAAGCAAGTCACAATAAAATATTGCAAAATATTGGGGCAGCTACACCAAAAAGTAAGCCATTCTCTTTTATGTCATCAAAATATCTCTTTTTCTGTCATTTTGCTCAAAATGGAGACTTTTAGCTGATAAAGGCTTTTTATGGAAATGCGAAAATAGAGAGAAAAGGAAGGCGGAAACAGCGTATTTCGCCATTTTTTAGTGTATGAATAGGCTTTGTAGAGGGATTATGATCCAATAGTAAGGTGTTTATAACGGCGTTGTATGCTGTTTTCGACTGCGATCCTTATTGTTTCCGACCGGAAATCCGATTGTTTTCGGATGAAAAGCTTATTGTTTTCAGATAAAAAGTCGCTTGTTTGTCCGACTGAGGTTGACAGAAGACGAAATCTTTCGCTAGAATAAATCAGTGAAAATTTGTAATGCGTTGTTCAATAGATTATTGTGAAAAAATATTTTCGAATTTGGAAGCAAGTCGTACCTTGCCTCGAAATAATCGATTCTCCAAGCGTTTAGATTGCAAAGTGTCAGAATGACAATTTGCATTGATTGAGGAATATTTTGGTGCGGTGTTCTGGTAAAAGATTGTTTAGGCACGGCTTTTTTATTTTTTTTGGAAAGATTATCCTATTTTTTAATACTGATTATCAGTTTCTTATATATAAGTTTCTCTCGTGAGCTTATTGTGCGGAATTTTACTTGAGATCCATGCATTCCGGCCTGCTGAAACGGATGGGTAAATGAAAGAGCCGTGTTGTTTAGGTCTTAGATAAATGATTTAATTTCGTACATTTGTTTTTGATAGGCTTAAGCTGGAAACTATGGGGCTTGGTTCCCTATGGTTGAGATTAAACAGATTGTAAATATATAAAGAGTAGGTAAGATGGAAACATTCGACGATATCATTAAAGGGGATAAACCTGTATTGGTGGATTTTTTTGCGACATGGTGCGGCCCGTGTAAGGTGTTGAGTCCGACGGTCGAGGCATTGGGGAAGGAGTTGGCGGGACAAGTGCGTGTCCTTAAAATTGATGTAGATAAGAACGAAGCACTTGCCACACAGTTGAGGATCCAATCCGTACCCACTTTGATCATCTTTAAGAAAGGTGAGATCGTATGGCGCTCTTCCGGCGTGATGGATCACGGAAGCCTATTGCGGAAGGCGCAAAGCTATATCGATTAAAAGCCGTTCATCGGGATCAATACCGTTGGGATCAATAATAGGAATCCTAGGATCACTAGGACAAGGATGAACTTCCATGCCCATTTGAACCATTTATCATACGGGATACGGCTTACTCCTAGAACCGCTATCAGGACACCTGATGTGGGAGTTATCAGGTTCGTGAAGCCATCGCCAAACTGAAAGGCCATGACGGTGGCCTGCTTGGATAAACCGATCAACTCCGAGAATGGGGCCATGATAGGCATGGTAAGGGCCGCTTTGGCGCTTCCGGAAGGAATAACTAAATTGATAAGCGTCTGGATAACGTACATCATCCCGACCGTAGCTACTTGCCCCAAGCCTTCCATCCCTTTCGCTAGGTTAAAGAGAATCGTATCGATCACTTTGCCTTCTTGTAGGATTACGATGATACCTCCTGCCAAACCGACAACCAAGGCGGCGCTCATAATATCCTTGCAACCCTCTAAGAATAGTTTCACAAGCTCATTCGGATCGCGTCCATTGGCGATTCCCGCCGCTATGCCCAAGGCGAAGAATAAAGTCGCTATTTCCATAATGTACCATCCATAGCCCATTACGCCTGTTATCAGGAAAAAGATCGTGAAGAATAAAAGGTTCAATATATATAAATGTACGGTTTTCCGCAGAGTGAATATCGAACTGATTATGAACGCTACGCTAAGAATCGGGATTAAGGGAAGTCCCTCGATTACACTATTCCCGATTTCTAAGGATGTCTGGGGATAATAGACAGAAAAGACCGCTAAGATGATTGCCAATAGGATAAAACTGACCCATGCGGCTTTCGGGGTCCTGTACACGATTTCCAAAGAATGGGTATTATGTAGGTCTCTCCAGTATTGATCATCCTCATAGACTGGTGACAATTGAGGGTTCTTTTTTACCTTGGCGGCATAACGCAATATCCATGTGAAGCCTACCACATTGATAATACACCAACAAACGATACGATACTCGATGCCGGAAAAAAGAGGAATTCCTGCTAAGCCTTGCGCTATACCGATAGTGAAAGGGTTTAAAATCGCTCCGGCGAAACCTAATCCCGCCGCTATAAAAACCATACATACGCCGGTTATGGAATCGTATCCCATAGATATCGCCATCGGGACCAAGACCAGACAAAAAGCGATGGTCTCCTCACTCATCCCGAATACGGCCCCGAATATACTGAAAAGTAGCATGATAGCGGTCAATAAAAAATTGTCTATGCCTATTTTATGAAGGATGGGGTTATTCTCCATTTTGCGTGCTTTCCGCAGGAAACTGACTGTCCCGATATCAAATGCCTTACTGTCGTTCACGATCCAGAATGCACCACCGATGATGAGGATGAAGACGATGATATCCGCCTTGTCCACAAATCCTTTATAAAAGGCGGAGAGTACCTCCCATGTTTGAGGTACGCTTTCCACGGATTCATATACAACGGTCCGCTCTCCATCTGGGCTGATATTTTCCGTGTATTGCCCACCGGGGATAATCCATGTCAATGCGGCGCAAAATAAGATGATGTAAAAAATGATTACGTAAGTGTGGGGTATTTGTCTCTTTTTCATGATTCTGCTTTTTCGTCTTCTTCAGTTAATATTCCGATCTCGGGAAGGATAGCTCGGGCCTCACGGTCGCTAAGCGTATCTACGTCTTTGAGTTTACGTTGGATGGCACGGGTACGGGTACCTAAAACCTCTTCTATTTGCCCGCTGGCGGTTTGCAAGTTCTTTTGGGCTTTCTCGAGCATACCGCCTACTTTCTCGAATTCTTTTTTCACGGCCCCTAAGATCGTCCATACCTCCCCTGAGTGCTTTTGGATCGCCAATGTACGGAAGCCCATTTGTAAACTGTTTAGTATGGCCGCTAGGGTAGTGGGACCTGTTACGACTACCTTGTAGTTTCGTTGCAAGTCCTCCAATAAAGCGGAACGGCGTACGACCTCGGCGTAAATGCCCTCGAACGGCAGGAACATAATGCCGAAATCGGTCGTGGCGGGAGGTGCCAGATATTTGTCCGAAATATCTTTAGCCATCTTCTTGATCGTTGTCTCCAATAATTTTCCGGCTGTCTCGATCGCTTGGGAATCTGCGGCATCGTAAGCGTCTAGGAGCTGTTCGTATACATCTTTCGGGAATTTAGCGTCTATGGGAAGGTATACGAATTCTCGGGCATCATCCCGCCCGGGGAGCTTGACTGCGAATTCAACGACCGCATCCGAACCTTTCCGGGTATGTACATTCGCCTCGTATTGCTCTGGTGCCAATAACTGCTCCAATAACATACTGAGTTGGATCTCCCCGATATTTCCCCGGGTCTTAACATTACTAAGTACCCGTTTTAATCCTCCTACATCCTGTGCTAAGGTTTGCATCTCGCCCAGTCCTTTTTGTACACTTTCTAATTGTTCGGTGACTAAACGGAAAGATTGCCCGATACGGTCATTCAATGTCTTTTGAAGTTTCTCGTCTACGGTGACTCGGATCTCTTCCAGCCTTTTTTCCGTGTTATCCACTAATCTCTGTTGGCGTTCGTCCAAGGCGGCGAATTTCTCTTTCTGCAACCTGTTAAAAGAATCGATTCCACGTTCGAAGGCTTCCTTGAACTCATTCATGGAACGAGCCAGCTCTTCTCGGTTATCTTTTGCTACTAACCGGCTTTCTTCCCGGTTCAGGCGGAAGTCCTCCCTAAAGTTTTTCTCGATACGGTCGAACGAGCGTTGTATCTCGTTTAGTAACTTTTCTAGGTCTTCTTTGTTATTATTTAGCTGTTTAGGACGCAAAAGGATTTGCGTCACGATGATTATAAGAAGTCCGCCGATAATAATCCAATCCATCTGTTTTTAATTTTGACGTCAAAGATAGGTAATCTGTATTTTGCAACAGTAGTTAAATAGAGTTAAATGAAAAAACATTGTTTATTTTCGTTTGTTTTATCGACAGAAAGCTGCTTATATTTGCGCAGCCAACTTAAAGTAAGACTATTTAATTTACATACAAAGATGGCAAAAGTAACATTAAAAGGTAACGAGATTCATACGAACGGCGAGTTGCCAAAAGTTGGGACAGAGGCTCCGGACTTTAAGGGTGTAAAAAGTGATTTATCCGAATTGTCGCTAAGCGACTTGAAAGGAAAGAAAGTGGTGATAAATGTTTTTCCGAGCTTGGATACAAGTGTATGTGCGGCATCGGTAAGACGCTTCAATAAAGAAGCCGCTTCGCATCCGGATACGGTGGTATTAGCTGTTTCTAAAGATTTACCTTTTGCGCATGGACGTTTCTGTACTACGGAAGGTATTGATAAAGTGATTACATTGTCAGTGTTCCGGTGTTCATGTTTTGAGGATAAGTATGGGATGCTTCTGGTAGACAGTCCGCTGAAAGGGTTATTAGCCCGTGGCGTGATAGTGGTCGATGGAGCTGGTAAGGTGGTTTATGAGGAACTTGTTCCCGAGATTACTACCGAACCGAATTACGATGCGGCTTTAGCTGCGTTGAAATAAATGTAGTAGATTATTGTTTTTCATTGGTTAAAGTTAAGGGTTAGTGTAGGAGGCCGTCGGATGTGAATCCCGCGGCCTTCGTTTTTTTAATACAAACACGTTTATATGGATAACTGGAAGCGAGTATTTGCCATTATTTGGACGGGGCAGTTCTTATCTATACTGACAAGTTCGATTGTTAATTTCGCGATAGTCTTGTGGTTGAGTCTGGAGACAGGTTCCGCTGAGGTATTGGCATTTGCTACGATGGCCGCTTTGTTACCTCAATCTGTTTTGGGGCTTTTCACGGGGATCTTTATCGACCGGTGGAAAAGGAAGCGGGTGATGATTATGGCAGATAGCTTTATTGCTTTTTGTACGTTGATATTGGCGGTCTTGTTTTATTTTGATTTGGCTAAGATTAGTCATATATATGTGTTATTGGCCCTTCGTTCCGTAGGTTCTGCCTTTCATATGCCCGCTATGCAAGCTTCTGTTCCTTTGCTGGCTCCAAAATCGGAGTTGATGCGCATAGCTGGGATTAATCAGGTGATCCAGTCGGTGTGTAATATCGCCGGGCCCGCTTTGGCCGGTCTATTCATAACGATGATGAAGATGACGAATATCCTCTTATTGGATGTGGCTGGAGCGGCGTTCGCTTGTCTATCGCTCTGCTTTGTCTTTATTCCCGATCCTTCTCATGAGGAACGAAATTCAGAATTGCATCTTTGGAGAGAGGCGAAAGAGGCGATTATGGAAGTCCGTAACCAATATGGGCTATCGTGGTTATTCCTATTGTCTATATTGGCTACATTCGTGATTATGCCGGTAAGTGTCTTATTCCCGTTGATGACGTTGAATCACTTTGCCGGAAATGCTTTCCAAGTGAGTTTGGTCGAGGTTTCATGGGGTGGAGGAGCCTTGCTCGCGGGTGCTTTACTGGGGCTTAAGAAATATCGTTGGAATGAGATACTGTTGATTAATGGGATGTATATAGCGTTGGGATTGACATTCTTGTTTTCCGGGTTGTTACCGGTATCCGGTTTTATCTGGTTTGCGGTGCTGACGGCTTTAGGAGGTGTTTGTGGTTCCCTGTATTTTGCTACTTTTACTACGGTTATCCAATCTCGCATTGATCCGGGAGTTATGGGAAGGGTATTCTCTTTTTACATGAGCTTTAGTATGCTTCCTTCGATGATCGGTCTTTTGAGTACCGGCTTTTTGGCGGATTCTATCGGGCTTGGAAATACCTTTATAATAAGTGGGGGCTTTTTATGTTTGATAGGTATTATATCCTTTTTTATCCCTTCGTTGATCAGTCTGAAAGAGAGTTTTAAGAGATAACGATATCGTATTTAGACACTATTTAATATGAATAAGAAAATACTTCAACTGGCGATACCTTCTATTATTTCCAATATAACCGTACCTTTATTGGGATTGATAGATGTGGCGATCGTGGGACATCTTGGATCTGCTTCGTACATCGGGGCGATCGCTGTAGGCGGGATGCTGTTTAATATTATCTACTGGATATTCGGGTTTCTCCGTATGGGGACAAGCGGTATGACTTCCCAAGCGTACGGGAAACGGGATTTGACGGAAGTTACCCGGATCTTATTCCGGTCTGTCGGGGTTGGTTTCCTGATATCTTTGGGGCTTTTGATACTTCAATACCCTATCTTGAAGGTTGCGTTTACTTTGATCGACGCAACGGAGGAGGTAAAACAATGGGCCTCTCTCTATTTTAATATCTGTATCTGGGGAGCGCCGGCTGTATTGGGGTTATATGGCTTTGCCGGTTGGTTTATCGGTATGCAGAATTCTCGTTTCCCGATGTTTATCGCTATCGCGCAGAATATCGTGAATATTGTGGCCAGCCTATGTTTCGTGTTTGTGCTGGGTATGAAGGTGGAAGGCGTAGCGTTGGGAACACTGATCGCCCAATATGCGGGTCTCCTCATGGCGTTTGCTCTTTGGTTGAAATATTATAAACGTTTGAAAGCGTATATTGATTGGAACGGGCTTTGGGGTAGGGAGGCGATGCGTCGCTTCTTCTCAGTCAATAGTGATATATTTTTCCGGACCTTGTGCTTGGTCGCTGTTACGACTTTCTTTACTTCTACAGGTGCGAGACAAGGGGATGTGATATTAGCCGTAAACACCTTGTTGATGCAGTTATTTACCTTGTTCTCTTATATAATGGATGGATTCGCTTATGCGGGAGAGGCATTAGCCGGTCGCTTTATTGGAGCCAAAAACGATGTGGGGTTACGTAAATGCATTCGCTTATTGTTCCTATGGGGAATCGGCCTCTCATTGTCTTTCACGATCCTTTATGCGTTGGGAGGGAAGAATTTTCTGGGATTATTGACGAACGATACCTCAGTCATTGAAGCTTCCGGGGATTATTTCTATTGGGTGTTGGCGATTCCTTTATGTGGATTCTCCGCTTTCCTTTGGGACGGTATCTTTATCGGTGCCACGGCCACACGCCAGATGCTTTACTCGATGCTTGTGGCCTCGGGCACTTTCTTTATTATGTATTACTTGTTTTATCAATCGATGGGGAATCATGCGTTATGGATGGCTTTCCTTTGGTATCTGTCTTTACGTGGCGGTATGCAATGGGTACTTTGGCGGTTAAAAAAATAAGGCGAGAACCTGTAACTGATCCTCGCCTCATTTTATCCTAGGAAAACCTATTTACTGTTGTTTGTAATAAACTAAGTCCTCACGATTGAAGTTGTTGATGAAGGATTCGATCTTATCAATCTCAGCTTGTCCGTAGTTTACATAAACCTCGGCGGAACGGCGGAAGCTGTCATCTTTGTTTGCGTCTTGCAATAGCAAGTAGCCGAATACGCAATGAGCGGCTGCCTCGACCATACGGCGAGCTTGGAAGTCAATATATTCGTTATCCTTTGTCTCCGTAACCTTGGCTACCACTTTCTCATACTTCTCGGTCATAGCGGCAAGTTTGTTCTTCAGAGCCTCTAATTCCGGCTTATACTCGATCGCTTGGTATTCACGAATCTGGTTCAAATAAGTACCCGTGGTGACGTGGCGGATGGCCGCTACGACTTGCAATTGGGTGGTACCCTCATAGATATTCGTGATGCGGGCATCCCGGTAGATACGTTCGCAAGCGTAGTCCTTCATGAAACCGGAACCTCCGTGAACTTGGATAGCGTCGTAAGCGTTCTGGTTTGCGTACTCGGTAGTCATGCCTTTACCCATCGGGGTGAAAGCATCCGCGAGCTTGCTGTACTTCTTGAATTCTTGACGTTCTTCCGGAGTCAGTTTACGTTCCTTGGATATATCATCCAACGCTTTGTAGACGTCAACGAAACGGGCGGTCTCGTATAACATAGAACGGGAAGCATCCGCTTTCGCACGCATCAAGGCGATAATCTCAGCGATCGCCGGGAACTCGATGATAGACTTACCAAACTGTTTACGATCCAAGGCGTAAGCATAAGCCTCACGATAGGCAGCCTCGCTAAGTCCTACGGCTTGAGCCATGATACCCAGACGGGCACCGTTCATCAAAGCCATTACATATTTGATCAAACCTAGCTTACGATCACCGCAAAGCTCGGCTTTCGCGTTCTTGAATACCAACTCGCAAGTAGGAGAGCCTTTGATACCCATTTTGTTCTCGATACGACGGACATTCACGCCACCATTGCGCTTGTCGTAGATGAACATGGAAAGGCCACGTCCATCCTTCGTACCTTCCTCGGAACGGGCCAATACCAAATGGATGTCAGCGTCGCCATTCGTGATGAAACGCTTTACGCCGTTCAGATACCAGCAACCGTCAGCCTCGTTGTAAGAAGCTTTCAACATAACGGATTGAAGGTCGGAACCTGCGTCCGGCTCCGTCAAGTCCATAGACATGGTCTCTCCGTCGCAAACACGAGGGATGTAACGTTGGCGTTGATCCTCGTTGCCGAACTCGTATAAGGTCTCGGCACAATCTTGTAGACCCCAAAGGTTCTCGAAACCGGCGTCGGCACGGGAAACCAAGTCGGCGGCCATGATGTAAGGGACGATCGGGAAATTCAACCCATTGTAGCGGCGAGGCATAGCGATACCCATCAAGCCGGCCTTGCGAACGGCATCGAGGTTTTGCTGTGTCCCGGAAGCGTACGTGACACGTCCGTTCGCTACCGTGGGGCCCTCATGGTCTACGCCCTCAGCGTTCGGGGCGATAATTTCCCCGCAAATCTCACCAACGATCTCCAATACTTTCTCGTAGCTATCCATTGCGTCCTCAAAATCGATCGGAGCATAATCGTATGTATCCTTGTCGGCATAGCCGCGCTCTTTCAGCTCTACGATACGCTTCATCAACGGATGGTGAAGATGATGCTTCAAGCTGGGATTATCTGTATAGAAATTAGCCATAATCTTACTTACTGTTCTTTTTGTAATACTTAATCATCTTAGGAATCACCTCTTCTACCGTACCATTGATTACGTAATCGGCGATCGTGTTGATCGGGGCGTTCTCATCATTATTGATCGAAATGATGATACCGGCGTCTTGCATGCCGGCGATATGCTGGATCTGCCCGGAGATACCGCAAGCGATATACAATTTCGGACGCACCGTGACACCGGTCTGACCGATCTGACGGTCGTGGTCGCAGAAACCGGCATCGACAGCCGCACGGCTGGCACCTACCTCGGCGTGAAGCTCTTTCGCCAAATCGAACAATAAATTAAAGTTCTCCTTAGAGCCTACGCCATAACCTCCGGCTACTACGATCGGAGCGCCTTTCAGGTTGTGCTTCGCTTTCTCTACATGACGGTCGATCACTTTCACCACATAGTCTGTCTCGGGGACATACTTCGCTACGTCGTGGTGGATCACTTCGCCTTTATAGTTCTCGTCCAAAACCTCCTTTTTCATCACGCCCTCACGAACGGTCGCCATTTGCGGGCGATGTTCCGGGTTGATGATCGTGGCTACGATGTTACCACCGAACGCCGGACGGATCTGATATAATAAGTTCTCGTAGGTGATACCCGCTTTCTTGTCCTCGTGCGAGCCGATCTCCAAAGAGGTACAATCGGCCGTCAAGCCGCTTGTCAAGGCCGAGGATACACGAGGGCCCAAGTCACGACCGATCACCGTAGCGCCCATCAAGCAAATCTGCGGTTTCTCCTCCTTGAACAAATTGATCAAGATAGAGGAATGAGGAAGTGACGTATAAGGGAACAGACCCGGAGCGTCGAACACATGAACCTTGTCGACGCCAAAAGGCAATACTTGTTTCTCTACACCCTCAAGGCCGGACCCGGCAACGATCGCCTCCAGCCCACAGCCCAATTGATTGGCTAGCTTACGACCTTTAGTCAGAAGCTCAAGACTTACATCGGCAACGTTCGTGCCTTCTGTCTCACAATATACAAATACGTTGTTCATAATCTTATCCGATGGTGTGGTTAGCTAACAGTTCGACAATCAAATCCTCTACTTCTTGGTCGGCGCTGGAGATGGTCTTGCTTTCCTTGGCTTGGAAGACGATATTCTCGATCGCTTTTACCTTCGTCGGCGAACCGCTAAGGCCGCATTGAACCAAGTCACCATTCACGTCGGCTACGCTCCATTCTTGAATATCCAAATACGGGCGGGTCTCGTACAATTCCGGGTAGCGAAGAGTCGGCGTACCGTCCTGGTGACAGGCGGGTTGCACGGCCCGTTCCTGTTTACCCATGGCGTGTTTGTACTTTTGTACCAACTTCGCGTTGCGGGGACGGCAGGGAGCGGCGGAGCCGTTCACGGTGATAACGATAGGAAGCGGACCTTCCACGGTCTCGACACCCCCGTCGATATGACGTTTTACGGTGATACGTCCGGCCTCCTTATCAACGTTTAGGATTTCCTCGGCATACGTGATCTGGGTCAGTCCTAATTTCTCAGCGACTTGCGGACCTACCTGTGCCGTATCGCCGTCGATCGCTTGGCGACCACCGATGATAATATCATAATCGTTGATTTTCTTGATAGCCGTGGCAAGCGCATAGGATGTGGCTAACGTGTCGGCTCCGGCAAACGCACGGTCGGTCAACAAAAAACCGCCGTCAGCACCACGATACAAACCCTCGCGGATGATTTCGGCGGCACGTCCCGGGCCCATCGTCAGCAGCGTAACTGTCGTCCCGGGGTAAGCGTCTTTCAAGCGTAACGCTTGTTCCAACGCGTTCAGGTCTTCCGGGTTAAAGATCGCGGGCAAGGCGGCGCGATTGATCGTACCGTCCGCCTTCATGGCGTCCTTTCCCACGTTTCGTGTATCCGGGACCTGTTTCGCTAAAACTATAATTCTTAAACTCATATTATATAGGAATATTAGATTTTTATATTGATGTAATACTTCTACTTTCTTGTTAATCTCGAGGTGCAAAAGTAATCAAACATTCTTTATAACAAAGAACTTTGCGGAGGAAATTGCACACTTGGCGTGTGTTTGAGCATGTATTGCCTGCTGATTACTCGTAGCAATGATAGGTTCTCTTCCGGTTTGAGCCCGGTTTTTTTTTCTCGATGCGCCATTCCCAAGGCTGCGATTTCGTCAGCGTGCGGAAGAACTTGGAGAATACCGAGGGCTGCGAGAAACCCAGCTTGGCGGCGATCTCGGTGATGCTCATGTCCGTCCGCTCCATCAGCTCCTGAGCTTCGAGGAGAAGGTAGCGGTTGCGCCATTCCATCGCCGACATGCCGCCGATGGCGAGGATGGCGCCCCGGAGCTCGCTGGTCTTGAGTTGCATTATGCGGGCGTATTCGCTGGTGTCCATCCGGCCGTACTTGCGGATGAGATAGGCGAAGAGATCGATCAGGTTGTTGCCCGAGGGGCGGTTGCCGTCGAAGTCGGGAGGGACGCCCATCCAAAGCTCTTCTTCGGTGGGTTTACGCTTGAAGACGGTGATAAAGACATCTTCCGGGGGGATTCTCTTGAATGTTTCTTCCATGATGATATGTTTTAAGGTTGTTTTTTCTCAAGGATTTGATCTTGCGATTCTTCCGGGTCAAATCTTTTGGCTATCCAGCCTCTTTACGACTTGTCCATACACGATCAACGCTACGGCGGATACCAAGGCGATCGCACCGAAGTAATACCAGATGTAATGGGCGTTCGCGCTTGCCGCCAGCCATTCCTCGTGAGAGGCGAACAGGGTTGGCTCCGGGCAATACTTGCTTAAAAGGAAACCGGACAGCCCGAATCCGAAGATAGAGGAGAGGAAAGAATGCAAATGGCTGAATCCAAGATAGAGACCTTCTTCTCCTTTGGGTGCTTGCAAGGAGAAATACTCGAGAAAGCGAGGAGAGATGAACGTCTCCGCCAGCCCTTGGAAGACGATACCCACCACCATCATGAAGGCTACGGGATGCATCCCTAGGATCAAGGAATTAGTATCCAGCATATTACCGGATGCCATGCAAAGAGCGGACACCGGCATGATAAACATACCCACCGTCATGGAGGTAAGCGCTGTCCGCTTCCGCATCATCTGTGTTACAAGATTGACTGTCAGAACTACGACTAAAGGGTTTACGTTGGCATACCAAGAAGGAGAGGCTCCCTCGCCGGCCAAACGAAGCACATATTTTGGCATCGTGGCATACAGCTGGTGTTGTACCATCCAGAATCCGGTGATAATGATGATTAATGTAATGAGCCGTCCGTTACTACAAACCTTGATCAAGGCGTTCCAGATCTGCCCGAACGTCTTGCCCTCGCCCGAATGCTGAGCGCTTTTGTAGAAGAACCAGATGGCTAGCAAGGCAAGGAAGGTCATGCTCGCCGAGAAATAGTTCAAGGTAATCAAACCTTCGTTGCCCAACGCCTCACGAAGCGGCTTCACGATGGTCTTCCCGGAGAAGGCCCCGATATTTACCATCGCGTAGAAGATAGAGAAGCCCTTCGCACGGGTTTCCGGCGTAGTCTCTTTAGCGACCGTGCCGGAGATAACGCTCTTGATAAAAGCCCCGCCGCATACGATCAAGGCCATGATAGGGATAATGCCGTACTGAAGATTGCTCTCCAGCAATCCCGTAAAGGTAGTCGTCGTGCTGTATTCAACCAGTCCGGCGGATTGAAGCCAAGTAGGGTAAACAGCCAGTCCTAGATAGCCACAAGTTAACAAAGTGAAAGCCAGTAGCATCGAGTTGCGGAAACCGATCTTATCGGCCAACGCTCCGGCGAATGTGGGCAGCAGATACAGACAAGCGGAAAAGATACCGGCGATGCTGGCGGCCTGAATATCGTTAAAGCCTAAGATGCGGCTAAGATAAAGGGTGATGACGATAAATACGCCGTAATAAGCGGCTCGCTCGAACAACTCGACGGTGTTCGCTACCCAGAATGCTTTACTGAATTTGATTTTCTCTTGTTTCTTAGTTGTCATGATATTATTTATTAGTAAGATAGATTAGATGGATAAGTCAAAGAGGAGGCGCAGGCGAGAAAATGAAGAGCTGCGCCTCCTCGTCTTTGTTTTATCGTATAGTAATTACGAATTAGGGCTTTACGGTATACGGTTGGTGGATCGCCTTATCGAAAGCTTTCCAATGCTCATCCGTCATGTTGCCCGGCGTAAACAACGCCACGCCGGCCGCTCCGTTCTCCATGGAACCTCTTACGGCCTCCTCGATCTCGGACGGGATCAGTCCATGGCCTTCCGGGTCCTTGATATTCGCCTTGTTCTGCCAATCCTCGCAGATGAACAAACCGCTATAAACTGGCTTCTTGCCTTGCACGGAGGCTACTTCCTCTTTCACGATCGGAGCCAGCCAAGAAGCGTCCTCCAGATAGAAATCGTTATAATTCATCGGGAAGAAAGCGTCGATATTCCATTTATTCCATTCTTGGCGAACCATCCACTTGGCGTGAGAGTCCGGCCCCGGGAATACGGCGGCGCTCACTTTCTTGCCTTTGCCGTGAACCTCGTCGGCGATGCGATTTACCAATTTCGTGATCAGGTCGCAACGGAACTGCGCCCATTCCTCGCATTTGGAAGGATCCTCTACGGATTTGATGTCGATACCGGTAGCAGCCTTGAAATCGGCCACGCATTTGTCACAGTAGCAATAGTCCGCCGTAGGATATTCCTCGTCCATCACCAAGCCGTATTTTTCCCAAAGTCCGCGGGCCAGGATGACATCCACGTAACGGATATAATCCAGATGGATATAATCCACCTCCGGGATATCGGCTACCTTGCCATATAGATCCAGCAAGAACTCCGCCGTACCTTCTTGGTTCGGGCACAGGCATTTGTAATAAGGGACATAGGCCTGTACGGAATAGGTCGACTCGCCTTTCCGGTTCACGGCGTAGAGGGTGGAGTCCAATCCATGTTGCAACATGGCAGGAATCCATGCGTGGTATTCCATGCCATTGGCATGGGCCGCTTTGGCGGCACGCTGGATTTTCTCCGTGTCGTGGCCGGCGTTGTAGCACATCCCGTCTACACCGTGGGCATGCCATTTACTAAAGTCCGCTTGTAAGGTTTGCTCGGTGGTATTCCCGCCTTCGCCTTGCCATGCGTAGACCTTGACTGTTTTCTCGGGCGCCTTGACGCAAGCCGTCAGAGCGACGGCCGCCAAAGCGATAAAGAGCTTCTTCATATCTCGCAAGCGCATAAAGTCGGGATCAAGTTACGATCGCCATAAGCGTTATCTACACGGGCTACGTTAATCCAGAACTTGCTGTCGTGCAACCATTCCAGCGGGAAGGCGGCCTTCGTGCGGGGATACGCGTGTTTCCACTCGTCGGCGGTCACCTCGTATTCCGGATGCGGGGCGTTCTTCAAGACGTTGTCCTCCTTCGAAGCCTTGCCTTCCTCCACCTCCTTGATCTCGTTCCAGATACATTCCATTACCTCTACGAAACGATCCAGCTCGGCCTTGCTCTCGCTCTCGGTCGGCTCTACCATCAAGGTGCCGTGTACCGGGAAAGATAGGGTAGGAGCGTGGTAGCCGAAGTCCATCAAACGCTTGGCGATATCGCCCTCGTCGATGCCCGAACGCTCTTTTACCGTACGGCATTCCAAGATCAACTCATGACCTACACGGCCTGTCGCTCCGGTATAGACGATACCGTACGTATCCTTGAACTTAGCGGCCAAGTAATTGGCGTTCAAGATGGCCGTCTTCGTTACTGTCTCAAGACCTTCCGTACCCAGCAAGCGTATGTAAGCGTACGTGATCGGTAGGATACCGGCGCTACCATAAGGAGCCGCGGATACCGTATTCAAGTCGCTGCCCCAAAGCACCGGATGCTGCGGCAAGAACGGAACCAGATGCTCGGCCACGCAGATCGGGCCTACGCCGGGACCACCACCTCCGTGAGGAGAAGAGAAGGTCTTATGCAGGTTCAAGTGACATACATCGGCGCCGATCGTACCCGGATTTGTCAATCCAACCTGCGCGTTCATGTTGGCGCCATCCATATAAAGCTGTCCTCCGCAAGCGTGAACGATGTCGCACATCTCCTTGATGTCCACCTCGAAGATACCATGCGTAGACGGATAGGTAATCATGCTGGCAGCCAAACGCTCCTTGTTCTCCTCGGCTTTCGCACGGAAATCTTCCAGATCGATATTACCATTCTCGTCGCATTTAACGGTTACGGTCTTATACCCGCATTGGATAGCGCTGGCCGGGTTGGTTCCGTGGGCGGAAGCCGGAAGCAAAACGATATCACGATGGCCTTGGCCGATGCTTTCCTGATAAGCACGGATCACACGAAGACCCGTGTACTCGCCAGCGGCGCCGGAGTTCGGTTGCAACGTACAGCCCTTGAAGCCCGTGATCGTGCATAAGTAAGAAGACAGGTTCTCGATCAGCTCCGTATAGCCTTCCACTTGCTCCTCTGGAGCGTACGGGTGGATATTCATGAATTCCGCACGGCTAAGCGGCAACATCGTAGAAGCCGGGTTTAGCTTCATCGTGCAAGATCCCAGCGAGATCATGGATTGGGCCAAGGAAACATCCTTTCGTCCCAAACGGGTGATGTAACGCATCAACTCGGTCTCCGTATGATATTTCTTGAATACGTCTTGCTGCAAGAAATCGGAGGTACGGGCGAATTTAGCGTCGAAATAAGTCTGGGCGGGGATAGACTCGTCCAGCATATAGTCTTTACCTGCGGCGCCGGCGAAGATGTATAATAATACGCCTATGTCCGTAGGCAATGTCGTCTCGTCTATGCTGACGCCTACTTGTCCGGCCTCGAAGTAACGCAAGTTCACCTTGCACTCCAAGGCGATCTCACGCAGCGCGTTCACCGACACGTGTGCGGGAAGCTGTATCTTCAAGGTATCGAAATAATCCTTGTTTAATTGCGTATATCCCAGTTTCTCCAACTCCTTGGCCAAGAATCCGGCCGTGGAATGAATCCGTCCGGCGATGTTACGCAACCCCTCCGCTCCATGATATACGGCGTAGAATCCGGCCATGGTAGCCAACAACGCCTGAGCCGTACAGATATTGGACGTAGCCTTCTCACGTTTGATATGTTGCTCGCGGGTCTGCAAAGCCAAGCGATAAGCCGGATGGCCGTAAGCGTCCTTGGAGATACCGATGATACGTCCCGGGATCGTACGTTTATAATCGTCCTTCGTAGCGAAGAAAGCGGCGGAAGGACCCCCGTAGAACATCGGGATACCGAAGCGCTGGCTGCTACCGAATACGACATCCGCTCCCCATTCTCCCGGAGGAGTCAACAATACCAAGCTCATCAAGTCGGCGGCTACGCCTACCTTGGCTCCGGCGGCGCCCGCACGGGCCACGAATTCCTTATAGTCCTCGATCGAACCATCCGCGTTCGGGAACTGTACGATGGCGGCGAACACGTCCGGCGTGAACTCGAATTTCTTATAATCGCCCACTACCACCTGGATGCCCTGCGGGATCATGCGGGTGTGGATGACGGCCAGCGTAGAGGCGAACACGTTCTCGTCAACGAATACCGTATTGGCTTCCGCTTTCACCTGCGCACGGCTGCGTGAACCATGAAACATGGTAACCGCCTCGGCTGCCGCTGTCGCCTCGTCGAGTAGCGAGCAGTTCGCCAAGGGCAATCCGGTCAGTTCGCAGATAACAGTCTGGAAGTTCAGCAACGCCTCCAAGCGTCCTTGGGATACTTCCGCCTGATACGGCGTATAGGAGGTGTACCAAACCGGGTTCTCGAATACGTTACGTTGGATCGGGGCCGGGCAAACCGTGTCGTACCAACCCATACCGATATAAGAGGTGAATACCTCGTTCTTGGAAGCCAGCTCGGCGATATGCTCGGCGAACTCACGTTCCGTCATGGCCTCCGGGAGGTTCAACGGCTCTTTCAAACGGATGTTGGCCGGAATGGTCTGATCGATCAACTCGTCCAAAGACTTCACGCCAATCGTCTCCAACATAGCGGGAATATCTTCCGCTGAGATGCCCACGTGGCGGTTTACAAACTTATTTGTGTCCATAATTCTAGTATTTTATAAATAAGGATTATTTAATTTCTCATCAATGATTCGTGTCTCGGGGCCATGGCCGGGGTATACCACGGTCTCGTCCGGCAACGACAGTAATTTGTCCTTGATAGCGGCAAGCAGTATATCTTGGTTGCCTCCCCATAAATCGGTACGGCCGATGCTTCCGGCGAACAAGGAATCCCCGACGATCACGAAACCGTTCTTCTTGTTATAGAAAGCCACGCCTCCGGGCGAATGACCGGGAACGCTCAATACCGCCAGCTCGGATTTCCCGAACTTTATGATTTCCCCGTTTACCAGATATTTCCCTACCGGGACGCTTTTCGCCTTCATCGGCAGGCCGAACGCCTTGGCTTGCTCCTCGGGGGAGGGAAGGCCCTCCACGTCCGCTTTATGGGCTTCCGGGCTCAACCCGTAGGTGTTATGGACGAATTCGTTGCCGAATATGTGATCCAGATGGAGGTGCGTACAAAGGTAACGTTTCAGCGTCAGCCCGTTCTGGGCGATAAAGTCGCTTACTTCTTTTTGTTCCTCTTTGCGCAGGCAGCCGCAATCGATAAGGACTGCCTCCTTGGTATCATCGTATAGCAAGTAAGTATTCTCGGAGAAATAGTTTACTTCGAAAGATTTTATCGTAATCATAAGGGTACGTACACTACTTTTTTAGTTTCAAAAAACTCTTCTTTAAAATGGTCTTTCAGATCCATGCTTATCGCTTGGTTCCGGAAAGGCAATATCTCGTGCGCCAGCTCTCCACCTTTCAGGCAAATCAATCCGTTGGGCAATGCGTTGATCTGTTCTTTCTTTATATTCTTGCGGACGATCTTTACCAGATCCGCCAGAGGCATCACGGCACGGCTTACCACGAAATCGAAAAGCTGCTTTTCCTCCTCGCCCCGGCAATGGCGGAAGGATACGTTCTCCAGCCCGATCGCCTCGGCCACGGCTTGTCCCACCTTGATTTTTTTCCCGATACTGTCTACCAGATGGAAATGGGTCTCCGGGAATAAGATCGCCAAGGGGATGCCGGGAAAACCGCCTCCCGTACCCAGATCCATCACCGAGGAACCCGGCTTGAAACGCAGCATATCGGTGATACCCAGCGAGTGAAGCACGTGATGCGGATATAGGTTCTCGATATCCTTCCGTGAGATCACGTTGATCTTGGCGTTCCAATCCGTATATAGGTCATATAGGGCGGCGTATTGCTCTTTTTGCCGGTCGGTGAGATCGGGGAAATAAGATGTGAGAATTGAAAATTGAGAATTGGGAATTGAGAATTTCTCTGTATTTTGTTCCATAGGACATCTGTTTATAGGTTTATCTATCATTAATTTTCAATTCTCAATTTTCAATTTTCAATTAACTGACTTATCGGGCTGTCATCCCGCAGCAAATAGCGGATTTCCTTGTAAGGGAGATGGACGTTCGTGACGCCTACCACGTATGCCGCTATCTCATATTCGTTGAAAGAATAGGTGATGCCCGTCTCGTCTACGAGGAAGTTGCCGTTCGGGAAGATCTCGTCCACGCTAAAGAAACCGATATTTTCCAGTTCCTTGGCGTCGGATACGTTGTTTTGCTTGGCGATCTGATCTACCAATATTCGCGCCAGATTGTCTTGATAGTTGTCCACGAATATCTCCTCCTCGGTGATCGGCTTACCGGTCTTGAGGTTCACTACATGGTTATTGTAGGAATGTGCGCCATGCGCTCCGCCCGTATAGTTCTCGAAGCTTACCGTATAGCTGATGATATCGTCTTGGTTGAAGGCGATATCATCCGACGACATCTCATAGTAAGAGAACCAAGAGCCCACCGGTGTCTCGTCGGATTTCGCCACCTCAGCCTTGTAATCCTCTTCCAGATCCTTATAAGCGGCCAGATAGTCGTCGGTATATTTCCGTACCGCCTCCTCGGGGGATAATTGCTCATAATTCTCGCCGAAATAAGAGGAGACGAACTGTCTCTGTAGATTCTTAAGAACCTCTTTATCCGAATATTTCCGGGGATAAACGAACTTGATCTCTAGATTGCAATTGGGATTATCCGGATTATCTAACAAATGGTAAGTCTTTTCCACGCTGATAGAATCAAACGTGATACTGTTTTCAGAAGCCTTCTTCGTTCCGGTATCGCAACCCGTGGCTAAGATACCTATCAAAAGAAGCGCCAGCATGCTTTCGCGTAAATGCGTTCTCATCGGACTACAGATTTAATTTATTTGTACGCGAATGTACGTTATTAAATTGTATAATCAAATTGCACGATGAAGTTTAATAAGAGGACAACCATACCTTAAATTCCGCCGCCTTATTTTTAGCCACGAAAATGGGTTCGTCGGTCGGGAGGCTCAGATTTATACGTAATCGGCTATCGAACCAGATGGTGAAGCTATCTATTACTTCCTTGGAAAGGATAAACTGTCGGTTTACCCGGAAGAAGCAAGTCGGGTTTAATTTTATCATTAAGGAGTCTAGAGATTTACCGATGGAATATGATTGTCTCTCGCGGGTCACCACGCTACTTTCGCCGTTCGTGTTATAGAAATAAGCGATCGCCTCGGTTTTGATCGGTATAATCCGATCCTTGAATGGGACGAGAATCCGCTTTAGATATTCCGAGCTACAAACCAATTGGTCGATCCGGCTGATATGCTGCCGTACGGTCACCGGATTAAGTCGGTTGTATTTATCTAGTGCCTTTCGCATGCTCTCTAACGTGATAGGCTTCAATAGATAATCGACGCTGTTTACCTCGAATGCCTTGATCGCATATTGGTCGTATGCGGTAGTGAATATGATGGGAACCTCTATGGTGACGCATTCGAAAATATTGAAAGAGTTTCCGTCCGCCAATTGGATATCCATGAAGATGAGGTCGGGCATGGGATGACTACGGAGCCATGTCACGCTATCTACTACCGTATCGAAATGATCCAAGATCTCGATATGCGGATCTATCTGTAGTAATAAGTTCTTGATGTTCTTGTAGGCTGCGGCCTCGTCTTCGATAATGATGATTTTCATGATTGTTTGGATTTAGATTAACTCTTTAAAGGTAGGGAAACACGGAAAAACTCATCCGTATCCTCTATCCTTATTCTTTTTTTTACGAGTAGGGCAAAGCGGTTATCTAGGTTTTTCAGCCCGATACCCACTTTCTCCACCTCGTCCAGCTTGGGCTGTTTCCGGTTTAGAATCACCAAAGAAGGTTCGTGGGTGCTGTAAATGGATAATCGCATTGGGTTGCGGGCGCTGATCTCATTATGCTTGATCACGTTTTCTATCAATGGTAGCAAGGAAAGAACCGGTAGCTGGCAGGACATATAGGCTGGGTTGATCTGTATGTCGAACGTCAGTTTCTCCTCATATTTGACGGATAGCATGAAGCGGTAGGTTTCCAAAAAAGATAGTTCGTCCTTTAACGCCACTAATTCTTTCTTCTCGCTTTGAAGTATATATCGGAATACATTGGATAGGTTGGAGAGATAAGCCAGTGATTTCTGATTCTGTCCTTCGACTATCAAGGCATGCAAAGAGTTCAACGCATTGAAGAAAAAATGAGGGTTGATCTGGTTGTACAAGGCATCTATCTGGCTTTGCAGGGATTCGTTTTTCAGTTTCTCGTAGTTTCGCTCCACTTCCTCTTTACGTGCGGCGAGGATATAAATCCGGCTGAACGTGTATATTCCAACGAATAGCGTGAAAAGGTTGTTGTACCATGCCTCCTCTGGCTCGTGGAACAAGTAGAAAAGCTTCTTCCCATGGAAACGGTGGTTTTCTTTCGGTTCGTTTCGCTCGTATTTCTCCCGGATATTTTGGTTTGTGCTTCGTATGACGGGTGAGACCCCGAGCCATACGATTAAGGAAAATAATACGGATACCAGCGACGAATAGGCGAATTGCTTGAGATGCCCTTTTTTCTCAGGCTGCCAACATACGTTAATTTGTAGTAGTATCCGAGTGAACAGGATGAAAAACAGGCATTGGAAGATCAACAATAATATACTGTCGATCTCGGGGTCAATCCCTCTGATCCGGGATAGCTCGATACAATCCATGATCTCTTCGGAGGTCACGAAGAAACCCGATAATACGGATACCCATATCAGTATGGATGGTTTCTGAAGGAGATAATGTCTTATTTTCATGGCTTCTCTTTTTATAGGCAAAAGTAAAGTTAAAGCTTGATATACCCTTTCTTTTCCTCCTGTTTTCGGATCATTTAATTTTCGCCCTCAATCCTTTTTCTTTCGCTTTGGACGGAAAAACAAAACTTTTGGCCTCTCCGGGAGTCATATTTGCGTAATAATAAATCACGATTGAATATGAAAACTGCATTGTTTTTTAAGCTTTTGTTCGTTTGTCTAGCGTGCGTTGCGATTCGTCCCGTATCGGCGCAAGTACTGGGAGCTGGTGTCTTTGAGTTGAAAGGACAGGTTGTGGACTCATTGACAAATGAGCCGGTCTCGTTCGCGACCTTGCGTGTGACGAGGGGTGAGGAGATTACGGAGCCTCTTGCTTTATTGGCTTGCGATATTGATGGGTATTTCTCTGTCTCCTTGCCCGAGGCCGGATCTTATTATTTCCATATGAGTTCTATCGGGAAAATACCTGCTCGGAGGAAAGTGAGCGTTTCGGCTCAATCGCCCGTATGGAACGTAGGTAAATTATGTATGAAAGATGATGCCCGGACGCTGGGAGAGGTGAGGGTCTCGGCGCAAAGACCTTTGGTCAAGGTGGATATTGATAAATTGGTCTATAACTTAGAGGAGGATCCCGAGGCGAAAGTCAGCAATACATTGGATATGTTGCGGAAGGTACCGATGGTAACCGTGGATGGCGATGATAATATCCAACTGAAAGGAAATAGTAATTTTAAGATCTACATGAATGGACGGCCCTCGGGATTGCTTAGCAGTAATCCTTCGACAGTATTGAAAAGTCTTCCGGCCTCCAACATCAAGGATATAGAGGTGATAACAGATCCCGGTGCCCGCTACGACGCTGAGGGAGTGAGTGGAATTATCAATATTATTATGGTGAGACGTGTCTTGGATGGATATACGGGGACGGTGAGTGCGGAGGTTACTACGAACGAGGCATACGGCGGCGGGACATTCGTCTCGCTGAAAGCAGGGAAACTGGGACTTACGGCGAATTACAATCTGGAGTATGAACGTGAGCCTATAGCGGATATCACTTCCTTTCGCAAGAACTTATCGGATGACGCTAACCGTTACCTCTCCCAGATCGGGGAGCATTGGGAAAGGGAGAAAATGCACCGGGGATATTTGGAGGGAACTTTCGAGATCGACTCGATGAACCTGATTAGCGTGGACGCCAATTTGTTCCGCAAGCGTCAGAAAGAGTTCTCGGATCTGAGCGTGGAGATGCGTGACATGAACCGAGACTTGATTTATGCTTACGATCGTTTTAGCCAGAATCAACCTGTCTTCGGCTCCGTGGAGGTGAATGCCAACTACCAGCATGAGACAAGGCGTAAGGGGGAGTTGCTGACTTTGTCTTATCGTTTCACCAATGATCCGAATGATGATGAGAACCGGATGCGGATAACGGGTACCTCGAATTACTCTGATTTCCTGCAATGGGACACGAACCGGGCGAAGACCAATGAGCATACGGGACAATTGGATTATATAAGACCCATTGCCGGGGGGCATGATCTGGAGACCGGAGTAAAATATATCTTGCGCCAGACCGACAGTGAGATCACGCAACGGCTTTATGATGAGACTTCCGGCAATTGGCATGAACCGTCGGGCAGCTTTGTGGATTTCAGCCATACGCAACATATTTACTCGGTGTATCTGGGTGGCACCTTTCGTTGGAATAAGCTGGGAATAAAGGCTGGAGTACGTGCGGAAGGAACGAGCTTGGACGTGAGCTATTCGAATGATCTGACGAAAGACTTTCATTCGAATTTTGTGGATATCGTACCGAACGTTACGTTGTCTTACTCGATCGGACAGTCGCAACAGATCCGTCTGGGATATAATATGCGTATCCAGCGTGCGGGTATTGATTATTTGAATCCTTATGTCGACGAGCGGGATCCGCTAAATGTTTCTTATGGCAATCCAGACTTGGATTCCGAGAAAAGCAATAGTGTGAACCTTAATTATACCTTATTCACCCAGAAGTTTAACATAAATGCCAGCGTAAGCCATGCATTTGTGAACAATTCTATCGAGCAATATACTTTTATGGATACGGAGCGTCCGAACGTATCGGTCTCTACCTATGGTAATATCGGCAAACGGCACCAGACAGGCTTTTCCCTTTATATGAATTGGAGCCCTCTCCCATTGTTCCGTTTTTTCATGAATGGTGGCGTGGATTATATCAGTATGGAAAACGAGGAAAGAAACTTGTCGAACAGCGGTTGGAGCGGACGTGCTTTCGCCGGTGTCCAATTTTCGTTTCCGAAAGATTTCTGGCTGAACATGAACGCCGGTTATATGTTACCCAAGATTCAATTGCAAGGGGAACGATCCGATTTCCTGTTTCACGGCATTACCTTGAATAAGGATTTTTTCCATAAGAAGCTCACGTTATCTGTCTATTGCAAGAGCCCTTTGACGAAGACTTGGAAGATGGAGAACAAGACTTATAACAATGCGTTCACCCTTTATGAGACGGAGAATAAGGTGATGCGTGAGTTCGGTATATCCGTATCTTATCGTTTCGGGAGCCTTACGGATACTTTCAGGAAAATCAAGCGGGGCATCGTGAACGATGACGTGAAGGATAGTGGGGGAAAGGACGTCGATTAGTAACGATAGTATTATGATTACGAATAGGTATTCGAGGACGATGTGGATTTTGATGCTGTTTCTCTCACGGCTTTTTCATTTAAGTTTTGAATTGGGCGTACAATGCCTCTACGCATGCCAGTGCGGCATGGGCGAGAATACTATTCTTATAGACATCAGTCGGGGTGGCGGTCTTTATGGAGTCTTCAAGCCCATAGCGCAAAGATCTTTGATTCTTGCCGAAGCGGATATTTCCCTACGGAAAACCTCTGCAAAAGCAGACATTCGATCAGCCATCTTTTCATTGTCTATGCTTTGAAACACACGGCAAAGCGTAGTTTCCAAGGGTAACCCATACGGAAATAACTCTTTCGCCTGCAGGCGTTTCAAGTGACGTTTGCCAAATTGAAGCATTTTAATTCTACCTACAAAGATAGGTGCGGAGGAAGGCAAGCTCACGCTCTTCCTTCTTGGCTTTCAGCCAGTGGGTGAAGGTGTGCGTATTGATCCCCCTTCTTTTCCGGGTATCCCTGAATAAGAAGAATTTTACAATAAGCAGAAAATCAGGTCGTGTTTTCAAGGGGTTGAAAATCAGAGTCGTAAAAACATCGTAATGTTTGCGTCGAAACACGTACATGTTTTTCCGAAAAGTCGTACATGTTTTTGGATATTCACGTACGTGTTTTTCCGGAAATGATATTGATGTAAAATAGGAACATTAAAAAAAGACAATAACCTTACCTTGTGAGATTCTGTCACAAGAGATATTCCGGGTATTTGATGGTTAGATCGATTTGGGTACGGTTCTCCTATTGGTATCCGAGGACGATGTGGATTTTGGATATTTTCTATTATCTTTGTCACTTGAAAGTGTATTATCAATTCAAAATGTAAATAATATCATGAGAAAATTATTGTTAGCCTTTTGTGCGTTCGCAACGATTTGTAGCGCCGGGGCGCAGTGGAAGCCCGCCGGAGACAAGATCAAGACGGACTGGGCTGAGAAAGTAGATCCCCGGAATGTATTGCCAGAATATCCACGCCCCGGGATGGAACGTGCGGATTGGCAGAATTTGAACGGCGAGTGGGAATACGCTATCCTTCCGAAAGGACAGGCAGAGCCGACGAGTTTCGATGGGAATATCTTGGTGCCGTTCGCCGTGGAATCCTCCTTGTCCGGCGTGCAAAAAGAAGTGGGGGAGAAGAATGAGTTGTGGTATAAACGAACCTTTACGGTGCCCTCCTCATGGAAAGGAAAAGATATCTTGTTGAACTTCGGCGCCGTGGATTGGAAAGCGGACGTGTTCGTGAATGATATCTTGATCGGTTCCCACACGGGAGGCTTTACCCCGTTTTCCTTGAATATCACTCCCTATCTGAATGGCAAAAGTACGCATAAGCTGGTGGTGCGTGTATGGGACCCGAGCGATAAAGGCTACCAACCCCGTGGAAAGCAAGTGGCCAACCCGGAGGGAATCTGGTATACGCCGGTCACCGGAATCTGGCAGACCGTATGGCTGGAGCCGGTCGCTTCCTCGCATATCACCTCTATCAAGGCGATCCCGAATATCGATAATGGCGTGATGAGCGTGACGGTCGGGGCTTGTTCCGACTCCCCGGTGTCGGACATCGTGGAGGTCAGTTTGCTCGATAAGGGGCAGGTGGTTGCTACCGCCAAGGGCGTACAAGGGACAGAATTACGCTTGGCCGTGCAAAATCCTACGTTGTGGGAACCTTCCAATCCTTATTTATATGATATGAAGGTGAGCTTGTCGAAGAATGGCAAGAAGGTGGACGAGGTGAAATCGTACACCGCCTTCCGTAAGATATCCGCCGAGCGTGACGCCAACGGCATCATGCGTATGCGCTTGAACAACAAGAACCTGTTCCAGTACGGCCCGCTGGATCAAGGCTGGTGGCCCGACGGGCTTTACACGGCTCCCACGGACGAGGCGTTGCTGTATGATATCGTGAAGACGAAAGCGTGGGGCTTCAACATGATCCGCAAGCACGTGAAGGTAGAGCCGGCCCGCTGGTACTATCATTGCGATAAGGAAGGTATGCTGGTTTGGCAGGATATGCCTAGCGGCGACATGGGTAACCAATGGGCGCCTCATACGTATAACGGTGGAACCGACAAGGAGCGTACCGAGGAGTCTATCCGTAATTATTACAAGGAGTGGAAGGAGATCATGGACCTGTGCGTCTCGAATCCTAGTGTAGTAGTATGGGTTCCCTTCAACGAGGCTTGGGGCCAGTTCGATACCGAGAAGGCTGCCGAGTGGACAAAAACATACGATCCTTCCCGTCTGGTGAATCCGGCCAGTGGCGGTAATTTCCGTGCGTGCGGCGATATCTTGGATTTGCATAATTACCCGGGCCCGGCGATGTACCTGTTCGATCCGGTGCGTGTGAACGTATTGGGCGAGTATGGTGGTATCGGCTTGGCCGTGGAGAACCATTTGTGGTGGAACAAACGCAACTGGGGCTATGTACAGTTTAAGAATAGCGATGAGGTGACCGCCGAGTACGTGAAGTACGCCCGTGAGCTGAAGAAAATGGTTCCGAAGGGCTTCTCCGCCGCTGTCTACACGCAAACCACGGACGTAGAAGGTGAGGTGAACGGCCTTATGACCTACGATCGCAAGGTGATCAAGATCAATGAGGCCGAGGTGCGCAAGGCGAACCAAGAGGTGATCAAGGCGTTGTCTGAGTAGAAAGCCGAAAAATTAGTAATTTTATTCGATGATAGATCCGGTCCGGGCAGAGAGATATTCTTTCCCGGATCGGATTGTTTTAACGGAATGAATATGATTCGAAATGTGAGTTCGCGAGACGCCAAGGCGATCGTGGATATATACAATGAATATGTCGTGAATAGCGTGGCTACGTTCGAGACGGAACCTTTGCGGGTGGAGGAGATGGAGGGTCGCATAGCCGGGATCTCGGCGAGTTATCCTTATCTGGTATACGTAGATCATGATGAGGTCGTGGGATATTGCTATGCCCATGCGTGGAAAGAAAAGGCAGCTTATAAATATACGCTTGAGACCACCGTTTATTTATCCCCGGGATACAAGGGCAAGGGGATCGGCCGGCAGCTTATGGAAAGGCTGATCGAGGAATGTCGGGTAGGCGGCTACCACGCCCTGATCGCCTGCATCACTGAGGGGAATGAGGCTAGCTGCTCGCTGCATGAGAAGTTGGGGTTCAGAAAAGTATCCCACTTTGAGAAAGTAGGGCTGAAATTCGGGCGGTGGCTGGACGTGGTAGATTATGAATTGATAATTAAGCCTAACGAGAGGTAACTTTCGAATCTCAATTTTCAATTCTCAATTAATATACCTATCTTCGCGATAAACAAAATGTAAAGAATGAAATACAATACAGAAGGAAAAAGATTGACTTTGCCCGAATACGGACGCAATATCCAAAATATGGTGGACTATTGCGTGACTATCCAAGACCGGGAAGAGCGCAAGCGTTGCGCCAACACGATTATCAACATCATGGGAAACATGTTCCCGCATTTGCGTGACGTAAACGACTTTAAGCATATCCTCTGGGATCATCTGGCGATCATGGCCGATTTTAAGCTCGATATAGACTATCCGTACGAGATCATCAAGAAGGAGAACCTGTATAGCCGTCCGCCTCGTATCCCGTACAACAATAACCGTATACGCTACCGCCATTACGGAAAGACCTTGGAGCTGATGATCCGCAAGGCCACGGAGCTGCAACCCGGTATGGAGAAAGACCAGCTCGTGCGGCTGCTGGCAAACCAGATGAAGAAATCGTTCCTTACTTGGAACAAGGAAAGCGTGGACGACCGTAAGATCTTCAAGGATCTGGACGAGCTGTCTAGCGGCAAGATCGTATTGAGCGAGGAGGAACACAAATTGGCCGAGAGCCGTGATATCTTGGCCCGTAATAACAGTGGCGGCAACAAAAGGAACTTTACGCGTAAAGGCAGATGAGCTCGTTCGTTATAGAAGGTGGTTATCGCTTGTCCGGCGAGATCGTTCCGCAAGGCGCCAAGAATGAGGCGTTGGAGGTGATCTGCGCGACATTGCTAACTCCGGAGAAGGTGACCATACACAATGTGCCCGATATCTTGGACGTGAATAACTTAATCCAGCTCCTTAGGGATATGAGGGTCAAGGTGGAGCATCCGTCCGCCGATACCTATACCTTTCAGGCGGACGACGTGGACATGGAGTATTTGAGTACTGAGGAGTTCCTGCGCAAGAGTGGTAGCCTGCGGGGTTCCGTGATGATCGTAGGCCCGTTGGTAGCCCGCTTCGGCAGGGCGCTGATCCCGAAACCGGGTGGCGACAAGATCGGGCGACGCCGGCTGGATACGCACTTCGTGGGAATCCAGAAGCTGGGCGCTTGCTTTAGCTACGACGCCGGGCGGCAAGTATACGAGATAGAGGCACGCCAGTTGAAAGGCGCTTATATGCTGCTCGACGAGGCTTCCGTGACCGGAACGGCGAATATCTTGATGGCTGCCGTGCTGGCCGAGGGGGTGACGACGATCTATAACGCCGCCTGCGAGCCTTACCTGCAACAACTTTCCACGATGCTGAACCGCATGGGAGCGAGAATCTCAGGTGTCGGTTCTAACCTATTGACGATAGAAGGTGTACGGTCGCTTTCCGGCACGGAGCATACCATCCTCCCCGATATGATCGAGGTGGGTAGCTTTATCGGTATGGCCGCTATGACCGGATCGGAGATCACCATCAAGAATACAGGATATGATAAGCTGGGGATCATCCCGGACGCTTTTCGCCGCTTGGGTATTACCGTGGAGCAGCGAGGCGATGATATTTATATCCCTCGGCATGATTCCTACGAGATCGATACGTTTATCGATGGTTCTATCATGACCATCGCCGACGCTCCTTGGCCGGGGCTTACGCCGGACTTGCTGAGCGTATTTCTCGTAGTGGCTACGCAATCCGTGGGGAGCGTGCTGATCCACCAGAAAATGTTTGAGAGCCGCTTGTTCTTTGTGGACAAGCTAATCGATATGGGAGCCCAGATCATCCTTTGCGACCCGCACCGGGCTACGGTGATCGGGCTGGGTAACCGCTTCAAGCTACGGGGCTCTACGATGGTATCCCCGGATATTCGCGCGGGTATCGCCTTGCTGATCGCCGCCATGAGCGCCGAAGGTACCAGCACGATCCATAATATAGACCAGATCGACCGGGGATATCAAGGGATCGATAAGCGATTGAACCAGATCGGGGCACGTATCACGAGGATTTAAAGATTTTAGGCGATGATTAGAGAAGAAGAGGTTTTCAAGATCGGGCAGTTTGCCAAGCCCCATGGCATCAAGGGGGAGTTGTCGTTGGTGACGAACAGCGATGTGCTGGAAGATGCCGAGGACCCGTACATTGTTTGCGAGATGGATGGTATCTTGGTACCGTTCTTCGTGGCGGATTTCCGCTATAAGACCGATACGGTGGTCTTGGTGAAACTGGAGGACGTGAATTCCGAGGAGGATGCCCGCATGTTTGTAGGTAAGGAGGTGTTTTATCCTTTGGACGCCGTGGACGAGGAGGATCTCGTGGGGGATATGACGTGGGACAGTTTTATCGGTTATACCGTGACGGACGTACAGAAAGGCTATTTAGGAGAGATAACAGACGTGGATGAGACGACAATCAACGTCCTTCTGCGTGTCGATCATAAAGGCGAGGAGCTGTTGATCCCCGCCGTGGAGGAGTTGATCACCGAGGCCGACCATGAGGCCCGTAGCCTCACGGTGTCTTTGCCGGAGGGACTTATAGAATTGATAATTGATAATTGAAAATTAGGGGTTGAAAAAGAAGAATACGAAATCGTTTTGGCACCGGATCCGGTTTAAATATAAACTTTCCTTTATCAATGAGGGGACGTTGGAGGAGGTGTGGTCTTTCCGGCTTTCGCAGTTATCGGCGTTTGTCACTTTGGCGGTGTTCGCCTTTTTCTTGATCGCCGTTACCGCTTTTATCATCATCAAGACACCGATTCGCAACTACTTGCCGGGTTATCTCGACGTGGAGGTTCGCAAGGAGATTATGCAGAATGCCTTGCGGGCGGATTCGTTGGAGCGTATGATCGAGATCCAGTCCCTTTATCTGGATAACGTGGCCGGAATCCTTTCCGGTACGATGCCCTTGGACTCGATCCGTCAGATAGATTCTTTGGCTAGCAACGATATTAACTATGAGATTCCTCGTAGTAAGGAAGAGACTCGCTTCGTGAAAGATTACGAGGAAGAGGAGAAATATAATTTATCGGTATTGACCGACCCGGGCAAGGTACCGACCGAGGGGGTCTTTTTCTATAAGCCCGTGAATGGCGTGGTCACCTCTCATTATGAGACGGATGTCCATCATTATGGCGTGGATCTAGCCGCGGCCCCGAAGGAGAGTGTCTTGGCTACGTTGGATGGTACGGTGATCTATACCGGTTTCGATCCGAACCACGGAAACGTAATTCAAATACAACATAAGAACGGATTCATCTCGGTTTATAAGCACAACGAATTGTTGCTGAAAGAGGTGGGAGACCATGTGGTAGCCGGTGAGGCGATCGCTCTGGTCGGGAATACGGGAGAGTTGTCTACCGGACCGCACCTGCATTTCGAGTTGTGGTATAAGGGCAATCCGGTGAATCCGGAAGAATATATAGCTTTTTGATAATCCATGAAAAAAAGACAGTTAGCGATATTAGGCTCGACCGGTTCCATCGGGACCCAAGCCTTGGAGGTAGTGAGCGAGCATTCCGATCTTTTCGAGGTGTATGCCTTGACCGCAAATAACCAAGTGGACTTATTGATCAATCAGGCCCGGAAATATATGCCGGAGGTGGTGGTGATCGCCAATGAGCGGAAATATCCCGAGCTGAAAGAGGCCTTGGAGGACTTGCCGATCAAGGTATGGGCGGGTGCCGACGCTATCGCCCAGATGGTGCAGTCGGAGCCGATCGATATGGTGCTGACGGCGATGGTGGGCTATTCCGGCTTGCGACCGACGATCTCGGCGATCAAGGCGGGAAAGGCGATCGCCTTGGCGAATAAGGAGACATTGGTCGTGGCCGGCGAGCTGATCATGAAGCTGGCCGCCGAGCATAAGGTGCCTATCTTGCCGGTGGACTCGGAACATTCGGCCATTTTTCAATGTTTAACAGGTGCGTATGATAATCCGATCGAGAAGATCTTGCTGACGGCTTCCGGTGGTCCGTTCCGGCGGAAGACGCTGGAGGAGCTGGCTACCGTGACGAAGGCGCAGGCCTTGAGGCATCCGAACTGGACGATGGGGGCGAAGATCACGATAGACTCGGCCTCGATGATGAACAAGGGCTTCGAGATGATCGAGGCGAAATGGTTGTTCGATGTCACGCCGGATCAGGTACAGGTGGTGGTGCACCCGCAGTCGGTGATCCACTCGATGGTGCAGTTTGAGGATGGCGCCGTGATCGCCCAGCTGGGAATTCCCGACATGAAATTGCCGATCGCCTACGCTTTCTCGTTCCCGACACGTATGAGGAGCATGGCGCCCCGTCTGGATTTCAACCAATATTCGACCTTGACGTTCGAGGAGCCGGATATGGAACGTTTCCGCAACTTGGCTTTCGCTTTCGAGGCGGCCCGCCAAGGAGGGAATATGCCCTGTATCTTGAATGCCGCCAATGAGGTGGTGGTGGCCGCTTTCCTGCAAGATCGTATCGGCTTCTTGCAAATGAGCGACGTGATCGAGCAGACCATGCGGAAAGCCTCGTTTATCGTCAATCCCTCGTATGAGGATTATGTGGCTACCGATGCGGAGGCAAGACGGTTAGCGGCCGAGTTATTTTGAAATAATTTAAAACAGAACAAACAATAGTAGATGGAAACTTTTTTGATTAAGGCGTTACAGCTTATCTTGAGCTTATCGATACTGGTGATTGTCCACGAGTTCGGGCATTTTATCTTCGCCCGGATTTTCAAGGTGCGGGTAGAGAAGTTCTACCTCTTCTTCGATCCGTGGTTCTCGCTATTCAAGTACAAGCCGAAAAACAGTGACACGGAATACGGCGTAGGCTGGCTTCCGTTGGGAGGATATTGTAAGATCTCCGGTATGATCGACGAGAGTATGGACAAGGAGGCGATGGCCCAGCCGCCCAAGCCTTACGAGTTCCGCTCCAAGCCGGCCGGACAGCGTTTGATGATTATGGTAGCGGGCGTGGTGTTCAACTTCTTGCTGGCTTTGTTTATTTATTCCATGATCTTGTTTACGTGGGGCGATACGTACTTGCCTTTGAAGAACATGAAGATGGGTATGAATTATAGCGAGACGTTCCAGAACGTCGGTTTTCAGGACGGCGATATTTTGCTGAGAGCGGACAATGAGGAGTTGGAGCGTTTCGGTAGCGACAGTTTCCGCAAGGTGGTGGAGGCGAAGACCGTGACGGTGCTCCGTGACGGGCGGGAGACCGTGATCTCCATACCGGAGGATATGATGCAACGTTGCATGCGTGACGGAAAAGGCTTCGCCGATCCTTTGCGTATCCCGATGGTCGTTCGTGAGCTTCCCGACAAGAATGCCCCGGCGGCTCTTGCCGGCATGCTGCCGAAGGATAGCGTGGTGGCTATTAACGGTGTGGCTACCCCGACGTTTTATGATGCCTCTGGGTTATTGTCAGAGAATAAGAGCGAAGAGGTGACGGTAGATTTCTACCGGAACGGCCAGTTGGAGTCCTTGACCATGAGGACGGACTCGGCCGGGAAAATTGGCGTAGCGGTGATGTTGCCTACGGATCTCTATCAGACCGTGACCCGCAAATACGGTTTCTTCGAGTCGTTCCCCGCCGGTATTAAATTAGGTATTAATACCTTGAAGGGATATGTGAACGACATGAAATATGTGTTTACGAAGGAAGGTGCCTCCAGTTTGGGTGGTTTCGGTACGATCGGCGGATTGTTCCCGTCTGTCTGGGATTGGCGGATTTTCTGGGAACGTACGGCTTTTCTATCTATCATCTTGGCGTTCATGAATATCTTGCCGATTCCGGCCTTGGATGGCGGACACGTGATGTTCTTGATCTATGAGGTAGTGGCCCGTCGCAAACCGAGCGATAAATTCCTAGAGTATGCCCAAATGGCAGGTATGTTTATCCTGTTCGCTTTATTGATCTATGCGAATGGAAATGATATATTTAGGTTCTTCTTCAAGTAGTGTACGTCTCTACAACTAGATACAAAAAACCTCCCGGATCACTTTTCTATGTGATCCGGGAGGTTTTTTTGTATGAATAAAGTCCTCTTTCTTATTTCAGGATGTCGTTGATAGAAGCGAGGATCTTCTTGGAGTTCTCGTCTTTCGGGTCGAGTTCGACAGCCTTTGTCAAATATTCTTTCGCTTGCTTGAAGTCTTTGTCGGCTTTCGCTTTCTCGGCGTTGTATTTATCCGGCTCGGAAGTAGCGATCGGGGTAGCGGCCTGTAATATCTTCGCTCCGTTGCCATACAGCATGGCGCCAAGGCTGTAGTAAGCGTTGCTCTGGTAATCCTTGTTCGATACGGCTAGGACCTCTTTGTACATTTTCTCGGCACCGGCCAGATCTCCCTTCTTTTGGGCGGCTTGTCCTTGTTTGATGCAGTAACCGTAAAGCAACTTTTCCAGATTGGTCTTATTCTTGTTTCCATCGGGAATCACTTTTAATCCCTCTTTTACCGTAGTCAGGAATTCTTCAGTCTTGTTTAAGTTACGGTAAGCCATAGCCTCGCCTACATAAGAGTCGTCTACGTTGTAGTTCATCTTAACAGCCATGTCGAAGTATTTGGCGGCCTCGGCGTAGTTCTTCGCTTGATTAGCGGCGTATCCGCAATTGAAGATACGGGCGGTGTCTTGGTAATTGTTTTGTTTCAAGTATTCGCCGTATTTTGTTACGACGGTAGCGTAATCTTTTGCTTTCAAAGCAGCGTCACCTTCATCTCTTAATTTGTCAGCGTCTTGTGCGAATAGGTTTCCGACACATAGGCATAAAGCCACTAATAAAACAATTTTCTTCATGGTAATTATTAAATTTGATTGATTTTGTGCTCTAAGTTAAGGCGTGCGGGAAAAGAAGCCAAGATATTTTACGTTTTTTAGAAAACAATAAAAATAGAAAACATAAAAAAGGGATTGCTTACGGCAATCCCTACTGATGAAAGATTCTTTGAAACTTATGCTTTGAGTGAAGGAAAAGCCTCAGCCACGGCGGGGTAGACAATCTTTCCTTCCACGATGTTTAATCCCAGTTCTAGGCCCGGATCTTCTTCGCAGGCTTTTTCCCAACCTCTGTCGGCAAGCTTGATCACGTACGGCAGGGTAGCGTTGGTCAAGGCTAACGTGGAAGTCTGCGGGACCGCTCCCGGAATGTTGGCTACGCAGTAATGGAGGATATCGTCTATCTCATAAACCGGATTGGCGTGCGTAGTCGGATGGGAGGTCTCGAAGCAACCGCCTTGATCGATGGCTACGTCTACCAATACGCTGCCCGGTTTTAATAACTTCAACATATCCCGGGTGATCAAGTGCGGGGCCTTGGCTCCGGGGATTAATACGGCGCCGATCACTAAATCGGTTGTGGGTAATTCCTGTTCGATCGTATGCGTGGAAGAGAACAATGTCTTCACGTTTTTCGGCATCGTCTCGGACAGATAGCGCAAGCGGGGAAGCGAGATGTCGGCAATCGTGACATCGGCGCCTAGCCCGGCGGCCATCAAGGCGGCGTTGTGGCCTACCACACCACCGCCTAAAACTAATACCTTACCCGGTTTCACGCCTGGCACGCCACCTAGCAATACGCCTTTGCCACCTTGCGGTTTCTCAAGGAAACGGGCGCCTTCCTGTACGGACATGCGTCCGGCCACCTCACTCATAGGAATCAAAAGGGGTAACGTATGATCTGGGTTCTCCACGGTCTCGTAAGCCAGACAGATGGAGCCGCTCTTTATCATGGCAAGGGTGAGAGCCTCGTCGGATGCGAAATGGAAGTAGGTGAAGACAAGCTGTCCTTTGCGTACCAAGGGATATTCGCTGGCGATCGGCTCTTTTACTTTTACGATCATTTCGGCAATTCCATATACATCCTCAATGGCCGGGAGTATCCGGGCCCCTGCCGCCACATAGGCGTCATCGGCGAAACCACTGTTTATACCAGCCGTGTGTTGCACATACACGGTATGACCTCTTTTCACCAACTCTTTGGCTCCGGCGGGAGTAAGAGCTACCCTGTTCTCGTTGTTCTTGATTTCTTTTGGAATTCCAATAATCATAATGGTAGCATTTAATGGGTTTATATGCCTGCAATATACAAAAAAGAGGAACAGATTGGTATTCTGTCCCTCTTTTTTTATCTTATTTCTTGTTCCTTATAAACCTTGTCCGTGGCAGTTCTTGTATTTCTTGCCACTTCCGCAAGGACATGGATCATTGCGTCCTACTCGTTTCTCGGCACGGACCGGAGCTTGCTTCGGTTGAGGTGCCTCGGCTTGGGTGTTGTTTCCGCTCAAGTCTGTTTTCTCCGTGCGGTAACGGCTCATATCCTCGTGCTTCTCCGGGGCGGCCTCTTGTACGGCGATACGTTGACGGGCTCTTTCCTCGGCGATCGCTTGGGCGGCTTGCTGGGCTACGGCCGCTTGACGGGCTTGCATGGCTTGGCGTTGCTCCTCGGTCGGCTCCTCACGTACCGGGATCTGTCCACGCATCAAGATGGCGGCTGTCTTACGGTTCATGTTGTCTACCATTGTCTTGAACAGGTTGTAAGATTCAAGTTTGTAGATCAACAAAGGATCCTTGTTCTCGTAGCTAGCGTTTTGTACGGAGTGGCGCAGCTCATCCATCTCACGTAGATGCTCTTTCCATCCCTCGTCGATCATATGCAATACGATTGATTTCTGGAAGGATTTAACGATTGCCTTACATTCCGTGTCGTAAGCCTCTTTCAGGTTGCAAGATACATTATACATGCGCTTGCCGTCCGTGATAGGGATCATGATATTCTCGTACATCGCTCCTTGATTCTCGTACACTTGCTTGATGACCGGGTGAGCGACTTGCGTCATGCGTTCCATACGACGTTTATAAGTCTTCAATGCCTCCTCGAACAATTTCTCTACGAGTTGCTCCGGTTTCATGCTCTTGAATTCGTCTTCCGTGAACGGGCTTTCCATGGCGAATGTCTTGAACAATTCCAACTTGAAGCCCTCGAAGTCCTCGGCGTGTTGATCGGCGATAGCTGTAGAAGTATCGTAAATCGTGTTCAATACGTCCAGACCGATACGCTCTCCCATCAAGGCGTGGCGACGGCGGGTGTAGATTACGTTACGTTGCGAGTTCATCACGTCGTCGTATTCCAACAGACGTTTACGGATACCGAAGTTGTTTTCCTCTACCTTCTTCTGGGCACGTTCTACGGACTTGCTCAACATATTGTGCTCCAGAACCTCGCCTTCCTTGAAACCAAGCTTATCCATCAAGCCGGCGATCTTCTCGGAAGCGAATAAACGCATCAAGTCGTCTTCCAGTGAAACGAAGAATACGGAAGAACCCGGGTCTCCCTGACGTCCGGCACGACCACGTAACTGACGGTCTACACGACGGCTCTCATGGCGTTCCGTACCGATGATAGCCAAACCGCCTGCGTCTTTCACGTCCTTGGACAGCTTGATATCGGTACCACGACCGGCCATGTTGGTAGCGATCGTAACCGTACTCTTTTGACCCGCCAAGGCCACGATCTCGGCCTCTTTCTGGTGCAACTTAGCGTTCAATACATTGTGCTGGATCTTACGCATCGTAAGCATACGGCTCAATAGCTCGGAGATCTCTACGGATGTTGTTCCCACCAATACCGGACGGCCTGCTTCCGTCAGCTGAACGATTTCCTCGATAACAGCGTTATATTTCTCACGTTTTGTCTTGTAGATACGATCGTTCATATCGTTACGGGCGATCGGTCGGTTGGTCGGGATCACTACTACGTCCAATTTGTAGATATCCCAGAACTCGCCTGCTTCCGTCTCCGCCGTACCGGTCATACCGGACAACTTATGGTACATACGGAAGTAGTTCTGCAAGGTGATCGTGGCGAATGTTTGTGTAGCGGCCTCTACCTTTACACGTTCCTTAGCCTCGATCGCTTGGTGCAGGCCATCGGAATAACGACGTCCGTCCATGATACGACCCGTCTGCTCGTCAACGATCATGACCTTGTTGTCCATAACCACATACTCATCATCCTTCTCGAATAAGGTGTAAGCTTTCAATAATTGGTTGATGGTATGTACACGCTCGCTCTTGACGGAATAGTTCGCCAATATCTCGTCCTTTTGGGCCTGTTTCTCTTCCTCGGTTCCTGTCATATTCTCCAATTGGGATAATTGGGAAGTGATATCGGGAAGTACGAAGAAGGTCGGGTCGTCCGTCTTACCGGTCAATAGGTCGATACCTTTATCCGTCAATTCGATACTGTTGTTCTTCTCGTCGATCACGAAATACAACTCATCGGTCGCCTCGTGCATATGGCGCATGTTCTCGGACATGAAATATTCTTCCGTCTTCAACATTTGGGCCTTTACGCCTTGCTCGCTTAAGAACTTGATCAACGCCTTGTTGCGGGGATATCCCTTGAAGGAGCGGTACAGAAGGATAGAGCCTTCCTCAACGACCTTCTGGTCGTCGCTAGCCATTTTCTTCTTGGCCTCGATCAATAGTTTGGAGCAAAGGTCTTTCTGCGCGTTCACGACAACCTCCACGTTCGGGCGGAATTGCTCGAATAATTGTTCCTCGCCACGAGGGATCGGTCCGGAGATGATCAGCGGCGTACGAGCGTCATCGATCAATACGGAGTCCACCTCATCGACGATGGAGTAGTTATGCTTGCGTTGTACCAAGTCTTTCGGGCTGATCGCCATATTGTCGCGCAAGTAGTCGAAACCGAACTCGTTGTTCGTACCGAACGTGATATCCGCCTCATAAGCCTTACGGCGAGCCTCGGAATTCGGCTGGTGCTTATCGATACAGTCTACGGAAAGCCCGTGGAACATATAAAGCGGTCCCATCCACTCGGAGTCACGTTTTGACAAGTAATCATTCACGGTTACCACGTGTACACCGTTACGTGTCAAGGCGTTCAAGAATACCGGAAGGGTAGCCACCAAGGTCTTACCTTCACCGGTAGCCATCTCGGCGATCTTACCTTTATGAAGAACGACGCCACCGAATAGCTGAACGTCGTAATGGATCATATCCCAAGTGATCTCGTTACCACCGGCTTTCCAGTGATTGGCGTAGATCGCCTTATCGTCCTCGATGCGGACAAAGTCGAAACGAGCGGCCAGATCCCGGTCGAATTGGTTAGCGGTAACTACCACTTCCTCATTCTCGGCGAAACGGCGGGCCGTATCTTTCATGATGGCGAATACCTCGGGCAAGGATTGCTCCAGTACTACTTCCATCTTGTCCGTGATGGCTTTCTCAATTTTATCTACCTCGGCCCAGATCGCCTCACGTTCTTCCAGTTCCTTATCCTCGATGCCTTTGCGAAGCTCTTCCACTTGCGCTTTCTCCTCGGCTACGTAGTCTTGGATACGTTGTTTGATCTCATCTGTTTTCGCACGCAACTCATCGTTCGAGAGTGCCTTGATTGACGGATATACGGCCTTTACCTTATCTACGTAAGGTGTGATTTCTTTAAGGTCACGCTGCGACTTATTGCCGAACAGCTTCGTCATAAACTCATTAAATCCCATGATTCTTATGTTAATGGATAGTTGAGCAACTATCGTCTGTTATTACTTTGTTGTTTGAATAATTAGATAATAATAAATAGAAAGAAGAGCCACAACCCTTGATAATTATCAACTTTAATAATCAATTCTCTATTATTTGGTTGTCAGCTCCCAGAGCGGCAAGCTTTGCGTAGCGTTTGGTGGCCTGATTCTTAGCACATGGGTTACCGTGGGGGCTACCTCAGTGGCCTTGACTTCGCGGTAGATATGTTGGGGTTTCAACCCGTTGCCCATAAATACCAGCGGGGTGATAACAGCATTATTGCGTATAATCTTGACTTTTTCTTTCGGATTGTCGAGGTTCACTTTCCAACCGGGTTGCAACTCGATGATCAGATCGCCCCGTCTCAGATGATGCGTACCTTGACGGAATTTGGCGGTTCCCTCGTTCCAGTCACCCGTAAGCAAGCTTCTACCCGTAGTGACGAGTTGTACGCCACTAAATTCCTGTATGAATTCGGCGGCCTTGTTCTGTAAAGTCGTCAAATCCAGCTTGGCGTCTTCTATCGCCTTGCGGTTCAAGTAGATCTGGTTGTCGTAGTATCCTTGTACCCAGCTGGTATGTTGGCCGTAAATGGCCATCAAGTACATATTAAGCAGGGCTAGACAACGTTTCGGGTGAAACTCGCCACCGTTCACCATCAAGCCGTCCGGATAAGACTCCTCGCTTTTATAATAACCGGAACCGGTGAAGACTACCAATGTATTGGCCAAGCCCACTTTCTTGTCGATCGTATCCAATAGCTTCTCGATGTCTTGATCGAGTTGGTAATACGTATCTTGAATCTCCCGGGTGTATTCCTTGCTCATCGTACCCCGGTAATTGCCTGCGTAGTACGTGATAGATAACATATCCGGGCAACTGCGTGTACCAAACCCTCCGTACTCTAGGAACTGGAGGGCCAAACGATTGATCTCCTTATTGATGAACGGCGAGGTCTTTAGGTTCGGATAGCAGTTCGCGAACTTCTCGCTGAACGTATAGCGGAAAGGTAGATCATCCAATACGTAAGGAAAGGCATCGTATTTCTCCATCGGAAGGGTAGGAGTCCATACCATGGTTTCCAAGCGTGACGCCAAGGATTCCGGGCCGTTATTATAGCGGTCTACGTACCAAGGGATTCCCTTATAATACGTCGTGGTAGCCCATTTCCCGTTGGTGTTATCCATCCAGAAAGCTCCGTTCGCCGCATGTCCGGCGGAAAGGATGGCGCTCTCGGCATCCGGGGCGATGGAATATACGTCGCTTCTTCCTTGAGAGGCGATTTTCAACTCGTCGCCGATCGTGGAACTGAATAAATTCTTGGGCGAATAATTCTCTTTCGTGTAATTACCCAGATATTCGGGATCATTTAAGATCGAGACCTCTTTCTCTTTCTCGAAATCAAACGTCTTATCTCCGGCGATACCGCTGAAGCAAGGGTTGCTTCCGGTAAAAAGAGTCGCAAACGCGCTGGCTTGGTCTATGTCAGAGAACTCGAAGCGGATATTGTTGTACACCAACCCCTCGTTCATCAAACGCTTGAAGCCCCGTTCGCCAAATGTATTATAAAAGTATTCTATATAGTCGCCCCTTAGCTGATCCACAGTAATACATACCACCAATTTGGGGGTACGCTGCTGCGCCTCAAGGTTTGTTACCACGAGGATAGCGATAAGTGACGTTATAATTTTTCTCATCCGATTCTCCATATCTTTCTGTAAACACCCCAACCCGAACGAACCCAAATCGAGGCTACAAGCGGAATAAAGGCACTGTTTAGATGTTGCGGAATGAAATGCCATCCCAGTAACATCAGCGTAAGCGCCGCAAAGTTAATAAAATGATAGTAATATGCAGCCTTCTTCAGCTTTTTTACGCAAAACAAAATAACAGCGATCAAATCGAGCGGCTGTAACCATACCAAAGACCAGTTCGGCCACGTGCAGGGATGGACGGATATGAAGCTAAGAAAGAAGAGGATGACACCTCCGGCTCCGGCTACTGAGAAAAGGACACAATCCACCCACAGGAAGTATTTTTTTTTGCGCCATTCGATCCAAGTAAGCCCTAAAACGATTCCGAACAGAAGCCAAGCGCAGACTAAAGGGGTGAATAAATCCCAGATATCTTTTTCCGGCTCGTCGGCTTCCCCGGCTCCGATCACGTGGGTCTCGCTCACCAATGGGCGGATTGTCCCGTCCGGGCCCGTGATGGTGGCTTTAGAGAACGCTTCTTTTAGATAAGGGGGGAGGAAGAGCATCTCGTGTTGGGTGGCCTCCCGGTCGGTGGGGCTGCCTAGCGCTAGGTCGCATCCGAATGTGAGCCACGGATGGTTTCGGGTACAATAATTAATAAGATCCCGGAAGGTCTGGGATTGATAGGGATACTGATAATCGACGCTCCCGTTGATCTCCTTTTCCAAGATCGCGGCAGGGCGGGTAGCGCAATTATCGAAGAAGAAGTTATAACGATATACCCTGTTCTCCGGCCTGTAATTAATAAGCAGGGCATCCCATATATGTTCTTTCTCTTCTTGGGTGAGGTTCAATACTTGTTCCGTGATATCGCTGCCCCGCATTTGGTACTCGATCACGTAGTCTTGGAAATCGGCTACTCCCAGTTTATAATCCGTCTCTCCTTTAGCGAATCGGTAGATAAAATTAGGTTTGGAGAAATCAAATATACCGTAATTGAATATATAATCTATATTTTGCTTGGGATCGTATATGCGTAGAGCGGCATGCCCGTACACGGTGAATACCTCTTCATCGTACGGTGCGCTGGTCATCAGACTGATACGGGCTTCCTCGCTCAGTTTGGGTTGCGCCATCGCCGATAGGGAAAGAATCCCCAGCAGGAATAGAAATATGCTTTTTGTCATTCTCTTCTTGATTATTTGACGCAAAGGTAGATTATTTTTCTTAAACAGTATAGATCGTTTAAGCATAACATATGGCTTTATGTCGAGAAAAGAGATAGCTTTGTTTTTATTATAAAGGGAAAAGGAAACTTGGTTACGTCTTTGATTATAAGAGTGTTGCAGTTTTTTGCGGATTTTTTTTTTAAGAAACTTTAGTTTCTTCTAGGGAAAACAAAAGTTTTCCTATGAGGAAACAGAAGTTTCCCTTGCACAAAACTCTAGTTTCTAGCTAGAGAAACAGACGTTGCTTTTAGAAGGAGCATTGAGGAGATAAAACAAAATTAGGAGACCATCCTTATTTGGATAATCGCCTAATGCCTGATAGAGCGGTAGGCGAGGCTCGAACTCGTGACCCTCAGCTTGGGAAGCTGATGCTCTACCAACTGAGCTACTACCGCATTGCGAGTGCAAATGTATACAAATCTTTCTTTTTTTAGTAACTTTGGCGAGAAAATTTTATAAAAAAGAATTAAGTATGGAAAAACTAGTCTTGATAAAGGTAGGAGGGAAGATCGTTGAGGAAGAAGAAACGCTTCGTCAATTATTGAACGATTTCGCTGCTATCGAGGGATATAAGGTCTTGGTGCATGGGGGAGGACGCTCGGCTACCAAGCTTGCCGCCCAACTAGGGATCGAGAGCAAGATGGTGAACGGTCGCCGTATTACAGATGCCGAGACCTTGAAGGTCGTGACAATGGTCTATGGCGGGTTGGTGAATAAAAACATCGTAGCGGGCTTGCAGGCGTTGGGCGTAAACGCTTTAGGATTGACTGGTGCGGACATGAATTTGATGCGCTCCGACAAACGTCCCGTGGCAGAGGTGGATTATGGTTTCGTAGGCGACGTGAAAGAGGTGAATGCCGATTTGCTAGCCTCTCTTATCCATCAAGGTATCGTGCCGGTACTGGCTCCTCTTACACATGATAAGCAAGGCCATATGTTGAATACGAACGCTGATACGATAGCGGGAGAAGCCGCTAAAGCGTTGGCAAAACATTTTGAGGTGACATTGATGTTCTGTTTCGAGAAAAAAGGCGTTTTGTTGGACGAGAACGATGATGAGAGCGTGATACCGGAAATCGATCGTATAGCGTTTAAGGGATATGTAGAACAAGGAATTATCCAAGGGGGCATGATCCCGAAGCTGGAAAACGCTTACCAAGCGATAGACGCCGGGGTGAAGCAAGTGATTATTACGCAAGCCTCGGAGATTCACCAAGGAAAAGGGACGAGAGTCTTTTAAATAGATGAGGGGCTGTTTATGGCCCCTCACGTACATTATATAATAGGTCTATCAAAGACTCCGAATCTTGATATTACGGAACCAGATTAATGAATCTCCATGTTTTCCTTGTAATCCGATAAATCCTTTGGTCGGTAATTCGGCGAAAGGTTTGGGCAACCAACTTGGGATATCGCTTCCATCCGGGTTCTTGGTGCCGGAAGTCCATTTGCTCATATCCATTTCGGTAACTTTCTTTCCGTTGAGGATAACCATGATATGTTGTCCGGCGCATTTGATACGCATATGATTCCACTCCCCGGGTTTTTTGACTACCTTGTCTTGCACGGCGCCTAGATGTCCGTAAATGGCTCCGCATTTCTCATACGGCTTGCCGTTTCCCCATTTTTCACAATGGTCGTCCGCTATCTGTATTTCTACCGAGTTGGGTATCCAATCCTTCGTGTCCGTACAGTAAACGACTACTCCGCTGTTCGTGCCCACGTCGGTCTTAAAATCAAGATCCAGCTCGAAGTTCTCATATTCATCCTTTGTCCAGATAGACTCGTCCTTCACGGCGCCTAACACGCCATCAGTCTCGCTCCAAACTTCCGGATTGTAGTTGGCGTTTTCCAGATTTTTACCGAAGAGAGGCTTCCATTTATTGTTATCCGCCGCGAATGAGGAGAATGTACTTGCCACACACCATAAAGTAGCCATGGCTAAAAGAAAATGTTTCATGCTATTAGTTTTAAAGATTTACGTAAGGCAAATGTATTCATTTATTTTGGAAGGAACATAGTCTACGAAGAACGATTTTATTTACAAGTGAAAGCGAAATAGGTTGAAATGCTATGATTCTTAAGGAAATCTTCTTTTTTTTATCAAAGATCAAATAGTTTGTTAAAATGATATTAAAATCTTGTATAATCTTTATTGTTGTAAAATAGATTAACTAAAAAACACCTATTGCTTGATTGGTTTTGTGTTATTATGATATTGCTTATGTGTCAAAATATACATTTAATAGGTCTTGAAATGACGTTATGAAATATATTTGACTGTTTTAATGACACAAAATCATGGTATTATTTGTTTTTAACAGAAAATATTCTTTATATTTGCAGTGTGAGGATTAGGTGTATGTGTGATTGTATGTAAAAGTAAAGTAAATATTTTAATGTAATTTTATATATATGCATGTATAATCCTGCTGTTTTAAACTAAGTTCTTCGTAAACTATGGTAAGTTATGTGTGAAATTTGATTTAAATAATTAATTGTTAAATAAAAAAGTGTGTTTATGAGAAGGTTGACTTTTTTGTTATTATGCTTGTTTATAGGCATAGGAGTCGCAACGGCACAGACGATGAAGATAACAGGTAATGTTATATCATCGGAAGATCAGCAACCCGTGATCGGTGCGGCTGTCGTTGTGAAAGGCACTACGATTGGTACGGTTACGGACTTTGAGGGAAACTTTAGTTTAGATGTACCGAGAGACGCTAAGATGATCTTTATTTCTTATGTAGGATTGAAAACGAAGGAAGTACCTGTGGCATCCGTGATCAACGTTGTTTTGGACTCGGATTCAAAAGCGTTGGATGAGGTGGTTGTAACCGCTATGGGTTTGACTCGTGAGAAGAAAGCCTTGGGTTATGCCCTGCAAGAGGTGAAATCTGATGAGTTGACAAAAGCTGGCCAACAGAGCTTGGCGACCTCACTTTCCGGTAAGATCGCCGGTGTGCAGATTACTTCTCAAGGTGGACAGGTTGGTGCGTCGCAGAATATCGTGGTTCGCGGTAATTCCTCTTTTGGTAATAACCAACCGTTGATCGTTGTGGACGGTGTGCCTATCGCTAATGATAATGCGAAAGGTGCCACTGTAAACTTGGGTTCCGGCTTGAATGATATTAATCCGGAGGATATAGAGTCCATCTCTGTGTTGAAGGGTGGATCTGCCGCTTTGTATGGTATGCGTGCCGGTAATGGCGTTATCTTGGTTACTACTAAATCCGGTAAGAAAGACAAGGGTGTATCTATCTCTTATGAGGGTGATATCACGATTGACCGGGTTTATAATTTGCCTAGATTGCAGAATAAGTACGGACAAGGCTATTACGCTTCCGAGTATGATTGGAAGGAAGCGCAAGCGGGGGGATATTCTGGCGATTATCAAACTTTTGCCTTGGAGAATGGTTACAATTATGTAGATGGTATGGGTAGTGGTATCAACGATAACGCGGATGAGTCTTGGGGACCTCGCTTGGATATCGGATTGAATTTGCCGCAATACAATAGCCCGGTGATCGATGGCGTGCGTCAGGCTACTCCTTGGGTTTCCTGCCCGGACAATATCAAGAATTTCTTCCAAACGGGTTATTCAATGAATCATACGGTGGCTTTGTCTGCCTCTACGGATAAAACGTCTACACGCGCATCTTTATCTTTCCGTGATCAAAGCGGTACGACCCCGAACACTGATCAGAAGCGCTATGCTATGGCGGTGAACACGAAAATGACGTTTAATAAGTATATTGATTTCGACTTGTCTGCGAATTATATTCGCACGAAAAGCGCGAACTTGCCGGGTACGGGATATAACAGTACGAATGCTTTGCAGTCTATCATGCAGTGGTTTGGTCGTCAAGTTGATTTGAAGGATTTGAAGAATAATTGGGATCAAGTGGATGAGTATGGAAAATATACGCATTATAACTGGATACAGTCTTTCCATGCGAATCCGTATTGGACATTGAATAAGAATACCAATAGTTATGATCGTAATCGTTTCTATGGCAAGACCTCTTTGTATATCAAACCGACCGATTGGTTAAAGTTTGAAGGTCGTATGGGCTTGGATCATTACGATTCTAATCAGTTCTCTCGTATTTTATGGAATATCGACTATCCGAATGGATATTTCCGTAGCTTCGACCGTTCGATGACTGAGTTTAACGCGGACTTTATCGCCTACGTGAACAAGAACTTCGGTGATTGGGCCTTGAATGGTTTGGCTGGAGCCAACTATCGTGATTATCAAACAGCTATCATGGGGACAGGTGCGGACGAATTGACCGCAGAGGGGTTGTTTACCGTAGCGAACGCTCATGGAACCCCGTACACCTTGAACGACCATGAGAAACGTCGTTCAAACTCTGTATACGCTAATGCCTCTATCGGCTACAAGAATATGGCTTATGCCGAGGTAAGTGTCCGTAATGACTGGGACTCTACGATCAAGGACGCTTTCTTCTATCCTTCTTTCAGTGGTAGCTGGATCTTGACCGAGACATTCCCCGGATTGCAAAATGGCGATTATTTGAATTTCTTGAAATTGCGTGGTGGTTGGGCAAAGATCGGTTCCGCAACGGACCCGTATCGTTCGAACGCTTATTATTCATTGATCAGTTCTTCGTTCAATGGTACTACATTGTTCTATAATCCGACAATCCTTCCTCCTACAAATCTTCGTCCGGAGAGCGTAAAGACTTGGGAAGTTGGTGTTGAGGCTAATTTGTTCAACAATCGTTTGCATATTGATGCCGCATATTATAATAAGGTGACGAGCGATCAGATCATGAATGCGAATGTGGCTACCTCTACCGGTTATACCTCTATGTATATCAACGCTGGAAAGATCAGCAACAAGGGTGTCGAGTTGCAGGTATCCGGTGATATCATCAAGAATCCGAAGGGATTCAACTGGACGGCTACGTTGAACTGGGCGAAGGATAAGAGCCGAATCGATGAGCTTTATACAGATCCCGTTACCGGACAGTCCTTGGACGCTTACCAAATCGGTAGTAGCTGGAGCGTGAAGAACTATGCTATGGTCGGTAAGAGCTGGGGTACTTTGGTAGGTACTGGTTACGTATATAATGAGGATGGCTCGATCTTGGTAGAGGATGGTATTCCTGTGTACGAGGCCGGAAAAGAGATCGGTGATGTTACGCCGAAGTGGTTGGCTGGTTTCAGCAATGAGTTCTCTTATAAGGATTGGAGCTTCGGTTTCTTATTGGATTTCCGTTTGGGTGGTGACATATATTCTGTTACACAAGCATTCGGTTCTCAGACGGGTATCTTGAAACACACGGCAGAAGGCGATTTGCGTGAGAATGGCGTCGTACTTGGCCAGAATTATATGACGGACAAGGTCTTCAAGACCGCAGATGGTAAGATTAATGATGTCGCTGTCAACGCGGAGGACTTCTTCTATAATTATTATACGATTTGTGAGATGTCTGTATTCGATGGTTCTTACTTGAAATTGCGTGAGGCTCACCTGACATATAATTTCCCGAAATCAATTCTAGAGAAGACTAAATGTATCAAGGCCGCTCATGTATCATTGGTTGGTACGAACTTGGCGTTGCTTTGGGTGCATAAGTCAAATATCGCTCATATTGATCCGGAGTCTACAAGTACCGGTGGTGATGATCCCGAGACTGCGGCTACAAGCAGAGGATTCAACTCTGGTGTAGGTTTTGAGTCCAACTCTTATCCTCCTTCTCGTAGTTTTGGTCTTAAGTTAGGTGTAACATTTTAATCAACATTAATCTGAGGAATTTAATATGAAAAGATATATCAAGAATTTCATGATGGCTATGATGGTCGGCGCTACTGTATTCGGTAGCTCGTGTACCGATTCGTTTGAGGAGGTCAATACAGACCCAGATAGCCCTACGGATGTGCCTACGACGAATCTTCTGGCGTATTCTTTATATTACACATCCTATCGTCTGTATGATCGGTGGTTCGCAATGGATGAGCCGATGACTTTCTGCGGATATGCTTCGAAGATGACTTATATCGACGAGTCCCGCTATAATTTCCGTACGGGTGTACAGGATACGAACTGGGAGTATTTGTATCGTATATTGAATAACCTGAAAGATATCGAGAAGCGTGCCACGTTTAATGAGACTCCTAATATGCTGAACGTATCGAAGGTTATGCAGGTTCATTTGATGCAGGTGGCCACGGATCGTTGGCGTGATGTCCCTTATACGGATGCCGCTAAGATGACGGATGGAATCTTGCAGCCGAAATACGATAAGCAAGAGGATATTTATCCGGGCTTATTGGCTACGTTGAAGGAAGCAGCGGATGGCTTTGCCGATGGTGGTAGTGATGACTTAGGCGAGGGAGACCTGTTATTCGGTGGTGATATCGAGAAGTGGCAGAGATATTGTAATTCTATGCGTCTTCGTTTAGCGATGCGTATCTCAGAGGTTTCCCCGGCGTTGGCTAAGGAGACCGTAGAGGAAGTTATGGGTAATCCCACTAAGTATCCGATCATGGAAAGCAACGATGATAATGCTTTCTTCTGGTGGATCGGAACAGACCCCAACTATTACGAACCGATGGCAGACGGTTATCGTACACGTAAGACGGAGTATTGTGCCGCAGACGTGATCGTGGATCATATGAATACACGTGAGGACCCTCGTCGCTCATCTTATTTCCAACCCACAAAAGAAAGTGTGGAGGCCGGTGAGCCTAAGTATGTAGGTTATACGATCGGGGCGAAAGCGAATGCGGTAGCTTCTAAATATTCCATTTGGGGAGCACGTTTCTTTACGGACTTGGCTGGTTTTTCTCCTTATATGCGTGTCGCTGAGCCTTGGTTCTGTGTCGCTGAGGCATCTATGTTGGGATGGAATACCGGAATCTCCGCAGAGGACGCATACAATAAGGCTGTTACCTATTCCATGGAAGAGAATAGCGTATCTGCCGAAGATATAGCGGATTACCTTGCGAACGCGGGTAAGTTCACGAATGATAAGAAACAGATTTATTATGAGGAATGGGTTGCCATGTTCAAGCAAGGAATGGAAGGTTGGTCATTGTATCGCCGTACAGGCGTGCCAGACAACTTGTATCCGGCTCCGGGCCGTCCGGCAAACTATTCTAATCATAACGTACCTCCATTCCGCTCTCCGTATCCTGATAAGGAACGTAATTTGAACAATGCGAATTGTGCTCCCTTCGATGCGGAAGTCGTGGATAATTTGTGGGGTAAACAAATGTGGTGGGATACACGTACAGGCGTTCATTAACTACTAGTTAACATAGACATACCAAGTGCCTGTATACTATAGAGGGGCTGCTCGTGATGAGTGGCCCCTTTTTTTGTCATTATGCTGTCATTTTTAAATAAACTATGTACCTTTGTCCGGCTTATTTAGAAAAAAGATGGAAAAAGAAGGAATGATGGTGGTCGATATTAAGAATATCGTTACTCGTTTGCCGGAATTGCGGTTTACGGCACCCGTGAATTGGAGAATTGATGAAGGGCAGCAATGGGCTGTGGTCGGTCCGAATGGCGCTGGTAAAACCTTGATAGCGGATATTATGCAGCGTAAATTCGCTTTTAAGGAAGGTGAGGTCGTGTTCTCCGGGGATGGTAAGGTGAGTGACTTTATCAAGAGTATAGCGTTTAAGGATATTTATTCGTTGGCGGATTGCCGGAATTCTTATTACCAACAGCGTTGGCATTCAACAGAGACGGAGGAGATGCCTATTGTCGAGGAATTGTTGAAGGAATATGCCGGCTCTGATAATTTAGCGAAGATATTGACTCTTTTCGGTATAGAGGATTTATTGCCTAAGCGGTTGATCTTCTTATCAAGTGGTGAATTACGAAAATTCTTGATTGTCCGGACGTTGCTTAGCCGTCCTCGTGTCTTGATCTTGGATAATCCTTTTATCGGCTTAGACGCTCCATCCCGGGATTTATTGGTAGAGATGCTGGGGCAAATGACAAAATTGAATGGCGTTCAAGTTGTCTTGTTATTATCTAACCCCAATGACATACCGGCAATGATCACGCATGTATTGCCTATCCATGATCGTACTTGCCTGCCTCCGCTGACTCGAGAGGAGTTTATGTCGGATACGGAATTAATCGCCCGTCTTTTTCCAACGGAAGGCATTCATGCATGCGAGGAAGTTGGTAAGGTTCGTTTACCTGTGGATATGAACAAGATAGCCTCTTTACATGAGGTGACTTTACGCATGGAGCATGTGAAAATACGCTATGGTAGCCGTACGATCTTGAAAGATTTGGATTGGGAAATCAAGAACGGGGAGAAGTGGGCGTTATTCGGTCCGAATGGCGCTGGTAAATCTACCTTGCTGAGTTTGGTTTACGCGGATAATCCCCAGTCGTATGCGAATACGTTGTATTTGTTTGATAGAAAGAGAGGTTCCGGGGAAAGTATTTGGGATATCAAGAAGCGTATCGGATATGTATCGCCGGAGATGCACTTATATTATAAGGAGAATGTCCCTACCTTGAATATTGTCGGTTCCGGCTTTTTCGATTCGATCGGCTTGTTTCGTAAGTGTAATGCGGAGCAAGAAACGGTAGCCTTGGAGTGGATGAAAGTTTTTGGCATCGAACATTTGAAAGACCGTTTATTCTTGACCTTATCATCGGGAGAACAACGTTTGGCTTTATTAGCGAGAGCTTTCGTGAAAGATCCCGATTTAATTATATTAGATGAGCCTCTCCACGGTCTGGATGTGAGCAATAAGAAAAAGGCGGCTGCTATTATCGAGCAATTCTGCGATCGCCCGGGAAAAACCTTGATTTACGTAACCCATTACCCGCATGAATTACCTGCTTGTGTAGACAAGCGGTTCGAGCTAGTGAAGCACTCGTGAGCGTACAAAGAAAAAGAGGATGTGCCGTGGTGAAGTGGCACATCCTCTAAAATCAATAAATACTTATGGATAAAGGATTAATATCCTGGGTTCTGTATCAACTGACCTCTTGATACGGTGATTTCTCCGATAGGAATTGCCATGATCGTACGGTAATCGCCCGGCTTAACCTCACCTACGAATTTATTGTTGACAGACTTGCCGTTACGCCAAGCGTCCCAAGCGGTATGTCCTTCCGTGAATAATTCTAGGCGTCTTTCCAGTAAGATATCATCCAACGTGATAGAAGCGACATCGGTATAATTCTCAATACGATTCTTGCGTAACGTATTCATATATCCGGCGGCCGCGGAGGTATCCCCTGCTTTTAGTGCGGCCTCGGCCGCTATTAGGTAAACTTCGGAAAGGCGCACGACCTTTGGATTGTTTACATAGATTTGCCCGTCACGTCCCTTATACTTTTGCGGATAGGTCCCGTCATAGCCATTATCGGTCTCTTTTGCGAATAATTCCGTACGGATATCTCCCGGATGCTTAGCCAGCTCTTCCAGGAAAGATTCAGTAGCGGCACATTCACCGTAGCCGGAGGCATGTGTAAAATAACCGATAGAGTTACGTTGCGCGTTATAATTCGGGGTAACTAAGATCTCGAATATAGCCTCGTTCGTTCCTTCCTTATCCCATGCGCCTATATATTCATCCCGTGTGTATAACTTATAAGGAGAGGAAGCGATAATCTCCTTACAGTCAGCCAGTGCCTCTTTATTCTTTTCTAAGTAAAGGTAAGCGCGTGCGCGGATCGCTAAAGCCCCCCAATAATTGATGTGTCCGGTTTGTTTATCTTTACTCAAAAGAGGCAATGCGGTCTCGATATCTTTCAATATCTGGTCGTATGTCTGCTGTAAGGTCGCCCGGGTCCCGATATAATCCGTGGGATAAACCTCTGTGGAGAGTACGATGCCCAGATCGTTCATATCTGTTGTTGATGGTAATTTAGCGAATACTCTGGCTAAATCGAAATGATACAAGGCGCGCATAGCGTATAGTTCTCCTTTCAATATGTCTACATCCGCACCTTCAAGATTCTCGGCGGCGGCTAATACATTATTAAGGCGAGCTAGACTATTGTAGAATAATTTATAGAAACTATAAACCATCTCATCGTTTTTACCTGTTTGGTAACGATACATGGGGCCGGCATGATTCACCGTGGAGATAGATTGGAAATCCCCACTTCGTAAATCGGCCAGCAATGTGAATTCCGCTCCATACGAGCCTACCTCTGTAGCCTGTTGCTCGTATACGCCATTCACGGCATTTGTCAAATCGGCTACGGAAGAGATTGCGTCTATCGTAGGTAATTGGGTAGATGATGTCTTTTCTAGGACATCATCGCAGGAGGCCGTTAATAAGGCGAACGCTAGACCTACTAAATATATCTTTTTCATATAGATTCTATTTTAATAAATTATAATGTGATGTTTACACCAAAGACAAAGCTTTTAGAGACCGGGGTATCTACCTGGCGATAACCATTCAAGGGAACATCCGGGTCGATGCCTTTTGTCTTTGCCCAGATCATGAACGGATTATTCGCACGGAAGTACACACGCAGATTACTGAATATGTTTTTCAATACCGGTACATTGTATCCCAAGGTGATTTCACGCATACGGATATTGTCAGAAGATACGATGGTACGACTGGAGAAGCGATCCGAGCGATATGGATTCTGGTAGATAGGCTTCGGGTATAAGGCGTTGTCGCCCGGGTTCATCCAATAATTACCCGCTACGCTCTTTTCTAGGTTGAATGAACCTAAACGGAATCCGTCATGATGGAAGAAGTAGTTCGGATAATCGAATATATCGCCACCAAATTGATAGGTAATCAAGAATGAAAGATCGAAATCATATAACCGGAACGTGTTTGTCAAACCTCCCGTTACGTCGGGAATGGCTTTGCCTACGATTCCTTTTTCAGCCTCATCGTACTTGTTCACTACTCCTTTGCTATGATCGTTTGGATCTTTCCAGAATTCTCCTAGTCCTGTATCCGGATTCACGCCTTTCCATTCCGGCAGATAGAAAGTATACATGGATTCTCCCTCTCGGTGCAGATACATATCGCCGTCTCCATATTCGATGTCGTTATGGTTCGGCAATTCCTTGATCGTCGCCTTCTGGAATGTAAGGTTGAAATTCGTGTCCCATGAGAAGTGCTGATTCTTGATGTTTTGGGAATTTACCTCTATCTCGATACCGCTATTGCGTAGCTTACCAAGGTTTTGCCAGTTTTTCTCAAAACCTGTGACGATAGAAGTCGGGATCTCGAATAACAGGTCGGTCGTTGTTTTGTTGTAATATTCTACTGTCAGATTTACTCGGTTGAATAAGTTCCAGTCAAAACCCACATTCATGTTTTTGGACTTCTCCCAACCTAATTCCTCATTTCCTGCTTGATTCCAATAGATGGCGGAAGAGGGGCCATAACCACCAGAGAACGCATATAACGCTTGGTTCGCGTAATATGAGCCCGGCAAGTTTCCATTTGTACCGTAAGAGAAGCGGACTTTTAGATCAGAGAACAATTCATTGTCTTTAAGGAAATTCTCGCCACTGATGCGCCATGCGCCAGATACGGACCAGAAATTCGCCCAGCGATTATCGGTTCCCAAGCGGGAAGAACCATCCCGACGGAAACTGGCAGACAGATAGTATTTATTGTCGTAATTATAGTTGCCGGTAGCCAAGTAGGATACGATTCCGGAGCCAAATACTTCGCTGGATGCGCCATCTGGTTGTCCGTTTCCTAATTCCGGTAACTTGTCGGTTGAGTATTGTTTTGCCGTAGTATAGATGGCTGTCAGTTCGTCTTCTGTTACCTCGAAACCACCTAGGATGTCAAAATTATGAACATCGTTCCATGTATTAGCGTAGCGTAACGTGGAAGAACTTGTTAAATTGCGGTTCTCGTAAGTATAGCGAGATCCCAAGCCGCCTACGGCCTTACCGTCCACGCTGTTGGGAGACCAATACTCAAAGTGTTTCGTATCGATATAGTCGTAACCAAAAATCGTCTTGAACGATAATTGCTTGGAGAATTTTACGCCTAAATCAATGTTAGACATACTACGCATTACACGGGATTTAATCCATTGTTCCTTGCCCAACATTAGATGCGGATTGGAAGCGGCACCCCAGTTTGAGTCGGCGTTGTATGTACCGTCCGGATTCTTTACGGGAGCCGTCGGGTCTGAGGAGTACACCAAGCTCAGTGGAGAAGCAGTACCGATACCTTGATCTTGATTTTGCTGATCACGGAAACCATTTTGGGTAGTGAATGCGATCATTTGCTTAACACCGATAGTCAACCAATTATTTACTTGATGATCTAAATTGATACGACCGGAGAAACGTTCGAAATCGCTACCGATTACGATACCTTCCGCATTATTATAACCAAGACCTACATAGAATTGTGTACGGTCGTTACCTCCGTTTACGGATAATTGATGGTTATGCGTCAAGGCTGTACGGTAAACCTCATCACGCCAATTGGTATCCGTGTTACCCGATGGGTCGTTGAAGAATGCTTCCATGTCGCCTTCCTTGTCAATCAAGGCGTATGCTTGATCACGGTTGCCAGCGAGTCCGTTTAGGATATAATAATTGGAAATCGCTTCTTTTCCGTACAGGAGCAATTCGGAGGCATTCATTGTCTCGTACTGTTTTACAGCCATATTGCTCCAGCCGACCTCGCCATTGTAACTTACTTTCGTCTTGCCTCTTTTTCCGGCTTTGGTCGTAATGATGATAACGCCATTCGCTGCACGAGAGCCGTACAAGGAAGCTGCTGCGGCATCTTTCAACACCGTCATGCTCTCAATATCATCAGGGTTCAAGGAGCTTAGCAAACTGGACTGTTTCCCGTAGTATGCCATATCCGAGTCTGATTTTACAGGCACGCCATCCACGACATATAGAGGAGACTTGGCTGCGCTGATAGAGCCGACACCACGGATATTGATATCACCGGGAGCTCCTGGATCACCAGTGTTGGAGGTTACGCGAACACCGGACATCTTTCCAGAAAGAGCCTTATCCAAGGACTCTTTGGAGCCAGCTACGATATCTTCTGCGTTTACCGCTTTAGCGGATCCCGTGAAAGATGATTTTTTCGCCGTACCATAAGCGACAACCATAACTTCATCCAGCTCTGTCGCCGCCGTATTCAAAACAACTTTCATTACATCTTGGATTGGAGCTTCTTTCGCAACCATTCCGACGTATGAAAATACCAGAGTCTTCGCGGAACTTGGTACATCCAAACTGAACACACCATCAAAATCCGTTACTGTACCTGTAGTAGTACCCTTGACTATTACAGACGCACCAATAATCGGTTCACTGTCTTCGGCGGAAATAACAGTACCTGTTACTTTCCTCGTCTGAGCTGTGGCCAATCCAATGCCTAAAACTAGGCAAAGTAAAAGATAAGTCAACTTGTTCATAGACACACTCTTTTTTTGTTTAACTTATATAATATATTCGCAATAGATATTCAAAGACTTATATTTTAAGGGTCGTATGAATGCAAATGTAACAATAAATTTATTATAACAAATAAATAATTAAAAAATTTCAATAAAACAACAAGAAAAGGCTAATGGGTAGAAAATATGGAGACTTTTTCAACCACAATTTAAATGCCGTAATATGTACACCAAATATTACAGCTTAGATCATCAACAAAGAACCATGTTTTTAACATTTTGAAAAATAGGAATATATATTAGGTATGCATTAAAAAATAACTTAGGACGGCTCCGATATAAGTCATAAGTTCTACAACACCCAAAGACCTAGGAAAGGCTTTTCAAGTGATTAGTTATTCACTTCCCAAGCCGTTAGTTAGCGGCTAGGTATAGCCGTTAGTTATTCACTTGACAAGCCGATAGTTATTCACTTGAGTAGCCGATAGTCGTTATTATTATTCGCTTATTTTCAATTATTTACGCATAAGTAGCCAATGCCTTCTCGCAATCCGATCCGCAAAGAAATGATCGCATGAAAATTGTAACAAGTTATTTCTTGAGCGTTACTGAATAATCACAAGCAATGACAAGGTTCCGCGAAAACTAAGTAATAATAAAAAATAACCTATTATTCATAGGTTCCGCGAAGACTCTGGTAATTTCTTATGTGGGTATGATTGCTCGTGAGGTTCCGGTACAAGATGTGTTGAGGGTAGTCCTTCAGTCTGGTACCCAGAATCTTGAGGAGGTTGTCGTAACTGCGATTGGTATGAAAAAGCAGGAAAAGGCGTTGGGCTATGCAGCCTCTACTGTGAAGAGTGAAGATTTGAATGCCGCTAAGTCTGGATCAGTGATGTCAGGTTTGACTGGTAAGGTTGCGGGTTTGAATATTACTAGCGGTGGTGCTACAGGCTCTTCTCAGAAAGTAATCGTGCGTGGTATCAGTTCTTTCAGTGCTAATCAACCTTTGTATGTGGTGGATGGTGTGCCTATTATGAATGATTTCCAAGGTGAGGATTCTTTCTCTAACTCCGTGGATTTTGGTAACCAAGCTAATGACATTAACCCAGAGGATGTTGAGTCTGTAACAGTCTTGAAGGGTGCTTCCGCTACTGCCCTTTATGGTAGCCGGGCTGCTAATGGTGTTATCATGGTGACAACAAAACGGGCTGGGGCTGAGAGGCTTTCTGTTACGTACGATGGCTCATTTATGGGATCTAGCGTATTGCGTGTTCCTCAAACACAAGATCGTTTCGGACAAGGATGGGGATCTTTCGGACCTATGGAGAATGGTTCTTGGGGACCGGTTTTGGATGGTCGTGATCATATCTGGGGACCTTACTCAGACGGCTCAGAAGGTTTATTAACTCCGCTTTCTAAGCCTTTCTCGTATGTAAAGAACAATCTTCGTGATTTTTATGAAACTGGTTTTGAGACGAATAATAACGTCTCGATTCGTATGGGTAATGATAAACTTGGTTTTGTTGCCTCCTATGGTAATGTGAAGTCTGACGGTGTATTACCGGGTGACGCTGATTCATATGCTCGTAATACAATCTCGTTAAGAGGTAATATGAAATATAAACGTTTTTCTGCGGAATTAAACTTGAACTATGTCCGTAAAGATATCACACAAGCTGCTGCTGGCCAAGGAGATGATGGTGCAACGATGTTTTCTGAGATTTTGCAACATGCCGTGGATGTAGATATTAGCTCAATGAAAGATTATACGAATCCTTATTTTAATACGGATAACTTCTATACAGCTTATGCGGAGAATCCATATTGGGTGTTAGATCATAATCGTAATAAGTATCAAGATGACCGTGTCTATGGTAAGATCGAGCTTGCTTTTGAGATTATGAAAGGTTTGAAGGCGGTTGGACGTTTAGGTGGTGACTTTACGAACGCTACTCAAAAGAGATGGAATGAAAAAGTGACTTTCGCTTCAGGGTCTTGGAGTGAATTAGGTGGTAAGAAGCAGCAGCCCGGTACTTATACGGAACGTCGTGACAAGGTGGAGCAAATTGATGCGACCGCTTTCTTAAACGCGGATTATAAAATCGGTGAGGATATCGCTTTGAATGGTATGATTGGATGGAACTTGAATCAACAAACGAGTTCTTATTTGAAATCTTATCTGTATGGTTTGGAGCAACCGGGATGGTTTAACTTAGCGAATGGTGTTGATAAGCCCATGACTACGACTTACTCTGATAGACGCCGTTTGGTTGGTTTGTTCGCTCAAGGTGAGTTTGGTTACAAGAATTTCTGGTTTGTGAATGCTTCTATTCGTAACGACTGGTCATCTACTTTACCTCAAGGAAATAATAGCTTTTTCTATGGTGGCGTGAATACTTCATTGATCATCACGGATATGTTTGAGGATTTGAAATCTGATTATCTGAATTTCTTGAAGGTTCGTGCAGCTTGGGGACAGACTGGTAACGATGCTCCGATTTACCGTACTAGCAGTTATTTTACACCGACTCAAATCAGTTTAGGTTTTGGAGATTTATATTTACCTATTAATAATACATTAGGCTTGACAGAGTATAATCGTTTGCCGAGTATGGATCTTCGTCCGGAGATCACGACAGAATGGGAGTTCGGTTTAACAACGCATCTGTTTAACAATCGCTTGGATATTGATGCTGCTTATTATAATAAGAGTACGAAAGATCAGATAATATCTGCTAGTCTGGCTCCGGAGTCTCGCTATACGTCTATGACCCGCAACGTAGGTAAGATTGCGAATCAAGGTGTCGAGTTGGCAGTGAATGGCATTCCTGTTCGTACGAAAGATTTCGAGTGGGGATTAGGTTTTACTTTCAGTAAGAACTGGAGTGAGGTGAAAGAGTTATGGGATGATGTAACTGAGTATAAATTGACAAGTTCCTATCAAGTGGATTTCGTTGCGGAAGTAGGTCAGCCTTTGGGCGTTTTCAAGGTTCCGGCTTTGGCCACGACTGATGATGGTAAGGTGATCGTTGATAATAACGGTATGCCGACAATTGATGCTAGCAAGAAAGAGATCGTAGGAACGTCTACACCTAATTTCTTGATGGGCTTTAATACGCATTTCACATGGAAAGGGATTACTTTATCAGCGGTATTAGATTGGCGTAATGGCGGTGAGTTCTATTCATATACCTCTCAATTGCTTACATTTGCCGGAAACTCTACTTATACGGTGTTTAATAATCGTGAACCATTTGTGGTTCCTAATTCCGTGAAAGTCGTAAATGGTCAATACGTAGAGAATGATATACCTATCGTACATTGGGGAGGTGCTTCTAGCGCTGTTAATACCTACTATAATAACGCCTCCAACTACGCTCAGTATAGAAATTGGATTTTACCTAAAGATTACTTGAAATTAAGAGAGATTACACTTTCTTACTCTTTACCGAAAGCATGGTTGAAACAAACCCCATTCTCTATGGTTCAAGTTAGTTTGATCGGACGTAATTTATTTATGTGGACCCCGAAAAAGAACAACTACGTAGATCCGGAAGGTACGAATTATGGTAATGACATCTTGTCTGAAATTGGTGAATTTGGTGCGGCTCCGACAAACCGTACGTTTGGTGGTGGTATTAAAGTTGTATTATAATAAGTAACTTTAAAAAGTAAAGATAGTATGAAAAGAAACAATTTAATATATACAGGACTGGTTAGCTGCTTGTTGATGGCTACTACAGCTTGTTCCGATTATTTGGATATTAACCAGAATCCGGAATATCCAACGGAAGCCTCTTCTTCTACTTTGCTTCCTTCTGGTATCGCAGGAGTAGCAAGTATTGTAGGTGGTACTTACGAATTATATGGTAGCATGTGGTCTCAGCAATGTACGCAGGGACATACATCCAACCAGTATAATACATTGGTTAACTATACGATAACTAACGCATCCGATTCTCGTTTGTGGTCTATACCTTATTCAATAGCACTGCCAGACTTGGATTTGGTTATCAAAAGCTCTGAATCGGCTCAAGAATGGAATTATTGGGTAATGGGTAAGACTATGACTGCCTTTATGTATCATATCCTAGTGGACTCTTATGGCTCTATTCCTTTTACAGAAGCTATTCTTGGGAATGAGAATACTACACCGAAATATGATGACAGTAAGACTGTGGTTTATCCGGGATTATTAGCGATGTTGGACGAGATTATCGCTAAAAAAGCGGAAGCTACCGCAGGTGGTTTGCCTTCGGTTACAAAACAAGACTTGGTGTTCGCTGGTGACGTGAATAAGTGGATTCAATTTGCGAAGAGTTTAAAGCTAAAATTGTTGATGCGTGATTTCGATACGAATAAAGCTGCTATCAAGGCATTGCTCGACGAAGGAGATTTGCTGAGTGTAGACGCTAAGATGGACTGTTTTCAAGATTTGGAAAATAAATCAAATCCATTGTATGAGAATGACCGTCGTAAATTGAATTCAACTGTAAATATTCGTGCGTGCGCTACGGTTTGCGATTATTTGAAAAAATATGAGGATCCTCGTTTAAATGATTTTTATTCACCTAATACGGATGGCTCCGGCGAGACAACAGCTTTGAAGTATGGTGACCGCCCAAACTCGGTAGCGGTAACAACTCGTATGATCTCTGTGGCTAAGCTAGGTCCTACAGATCCTGTTTATTTTATGTCTGCTGCTGAGGTAGCGTTCCTGCAAGCGGAAGCTTACGCTCGTTTGAATGATGTGGCTAAAGCGAAAGTGGCTTATGAGCAAGGTGTGAATTATGCGTTTGAACGTTGGGGGTATTCTGCTGCCGAGTTTGTTTCGGAAGGTGCTCCTTATGCTTTCGATAGTACGGACCAAAATTCAATGCTTACCTCTATTTTGACCCAGAAGTGGATCGCTTCCACTCGTTGTCAAGCATGGGACGCATGGTTTGATATCAATCGTACCGGTATTCCTGTTTTAGGGACAAAGCATGTGGATGAGGAAGGATATATTTGGGGGCAGTTGACTCCTTGCATTGGTTCTGCGTTGGCTCCGGGTGAATATCCTCGTCGTTTATTGTATCCGAAGTCATCTTCAGACTATAACCCTAATACTCCGGCGGTAGTTCCGTTAGCGGAAAAACAATGGTGGCATAAATAAATGGGTGTTATAAATGTATATTAATCAGAAAAGCTTTTTGAATATGAAACAGATAAATAAATTACTGGTTATCTTATTGGCGTTGCTCACCTTTTCTTCTTGTGAGACTTATGGTGATTACGAGATAGAATACACGGCTATTTACCCTTTATGTGGCGAATGGGTAGTTAATGTTACAGGTGAGGATGGTGGTGTCTTGGCGGAAGGTGTGACCTGCAATACTTACAATACGACTGATGATGCCACGGATAAGATGTGGATAAAAATGAGTGTTGCCACAAACGACTGGGGAGTACGTGGCAAGATTCATTGCGATGTCGCTTCTAAATCTTTTGATGGGGATGGTATCGCTAATCTGCTCCATGCGGATGATGGTATAAATTCTACTGTAACCTTCAATATCTCTGGTAAAGTAATTGTGGATGGTTATACTACTCAAGCCAATACAAAAGTGGATGCCATTGAATTTACCTTGACTCAAAATGGAAAGTCGATGACGGTTAAGGGATTCCGTAAAACAGGTTGGGAAGGTGAAGATTATTGATATGATTTAATATCTCGAAAAGTAGGAGAGGCCTGCCATGTATTTGGTAGGCCCTTTTTATTTACTTGGATATATGGTTTTTTATTAGTAGGTAATCCGTGATAACAAACTTTTAGTTTGTAGATTGTGCTACAAAGAACTTATTATTGTTCCTTCGTGTTTACAATCAGATAATATATAAATGTATCATGGAAAAAGTAATTTACAACTTAGTGTTTAATCGAAAAAAGCAATTGAATGCGGAAGGAAAAGCTTTGATTCAAGTAGAGGCCTATTTGAATAGGCAAAAGAGGTATTTTTCAACGAAGGTTTATGTGAAACCTTGTCAATGGGACAACAAGAGACGTTCCATAAAGAATCATCCGAATATGGATGCGTTAAACCTGTATCTTCAGAACTATGTTATGGAGTTGGAGAGAGATGAGCTGGAGAAGAGACAAGCGAATAACGGTTTTTCGTTGAAGGATCTGCGTGAGGAGGCTTCTTCGACATCTACGTCTTCCTCTTTTCTTGTTTTCATGCGTGAGGAGATTTTACATAGTAATTTGAAAGAATCGACATTAAAAAACCATTTGTCCACTTTGCATGTTCTATCCTTATATAAAAAGGACGTTCTGTTTAAGGATATTAATTTCAATTTCTTATGCGATTTTGAATATTTCTTATTGAAGCAGGAGTATCATCGAAATACGATCGCTAAACATATGAAGCATTTGAAACGATATATCAACTTGGCGATTAATAAGGAGTTGTTCGAGTTGCACAAATATCCATTTCGGAAATATAAGATTAAATATCAAGAGAGTAAGCGTACTCATTTAACGCCTGAGGAGTTAGGTCGTTTGGAAAACTTAAAGCTGGATGGGCAGCGTACATTGCGCCGGTGTCTGGATATGTTTTTATTTAGTTGCTACACGGGATTACGTTTCTCAGACATAGTAAGTATAACGAAAGAGAACTTTTTGATTATTGATGATAAGGTTTGGCTGGTTTATTCATCGGTGAAGACAGATGTGAGTGTCCGTTTGCCGCTATTCCTCTTGTTCGAGGGTAAATCTTTACCTATCTATGAGCGATATAAGAATGCGCCGAGAACCCTGTTTGGTGTTCCCTTATCCTCTAATTCAAACGTGAATAAGCAATTACGCCGAATCAGCCAATTGGCAAGTATTGATAAGAAGGTATCTTTTCATACGGCTCGGCATACAAATGCTACCTTATTATTATATAATGGAGCGAATATAACTACGGTACAAAAGTTGTTAGGGCATAAAAGTGTTCGTACTACCGAAATCTATAGCAATATCATGGATATGACGATTGTCCGCGATCTTGAGAAGATTGAGACACGATTGAAGTTCGGCTAGAATGTGGATTTATAAGAAAGGAGAAAAATATCATTAAGATATTCTTCCCCTTTTTTGAATGTTGTCACTCGTTATGCTTTTATATATTGATTAGCGAGTTCCGCCAGCCCACCATACGTTTTCGGTAAACACATACTGACCATCACCATAAGCAGCTTGTATATTAGGATTAGTCGTAGTATCATCATTACCATACGGACATCTTAACGGGAACTTACCCGGATTTTGCAAGCCATAAATATCCTCACCCAAGCTCTTCAAACGACGTACGTCATTATAGCACTCGGTAGACTCTCCATCTGCGTTCCAGAAAGAAATATATTTCTGAATCATCGTCTCTTTCAAAGGATTAGCATCGAATAAGGGAACGACATTCTCATCAAAGTAAGAAGCGGCCTCCTCCGGTGTCACCTCGTTTGTTACATTCAAGAAACCTCCCCAATAATCAGAAGCGAGGGCAGACTTGATATTAACCTCCATATTAGCCATACCTGCGACAACAGCCTCTTTCAACACTGCTTTTGCCTCATCCTTACGATTTAAACGACACAAAGCCTCTGCCTTCAAGAACAATACCTCATGATAACTTAAGATGTGAGTCGGAGCGGTTTGAGCTGCACAGAACATGGAAACAGTATATTCTAACTGACTTTGCACTAAATCACCATTATGAGCAAGATTCAATAATGGATCATCCTTAGAAGCAATCATCGTTTGGCTGTTAGCCTCCACATAGCAACGTCTGATACGCGGATCATTACGCTCATTCAATTTATCAAACATACTTCGGCTGGCTACTTCACCTAAACGAGAATAGAATACTCCGAAAAATGGGTTGATATTAACACCCACACCATACATAGCATAGCTACATTGCTCGGCTGCCGAGGTGTACGACTTGGAAATATAATCCAACACCTTTTCCATATCGCCCTTAACATCAGCGCTACGTCCCATCAAGCGCATCGTATAACGAGCCTTCAAGCCATAAGCTGTCTTTAGCCAAGCCGAAGCGTCACCTTTATAAATCAAATCTTGATTAGACAGGCTCGTCAGATCTGATTTCTGAAGATCTTCAATTGCGGCATCCACATAGGCCATGATATCCTTATAAATCTCCTCTTGTTTATCGATAGCGGGAGTCATAGATACTGTATAGTCACAAGCCTCTTTCCAAGGTGTATCACCATACATATCTGTCAAGATCGCCAAATTGTAAGCCACGAAAAGTTCCGCAATGCCTTTTGTTATGAAGTTCTGCTCTTCTTCTGCGACTTTGACAGAGATCAAAGCATCTTTCAGTGTCGAATAGGTTCCCCCCCATGAGTTATTAAAGGTAGAAGCCGATGTACAAGAAGAACGGGTTTCCGCATAGTAGAATTGATTATGCGAACCTGTCTCATGTTCCACATACATACCACCATATAAATTGAAATCGCCGCTAACCACGCTAAACGCAGTCGAAGTCATGACATCCGTAAGGATCATCTTTGCGGGAACTGCTGTGGTATGATTATGATCTTTGTTGATCTCATCCATCTTATCCTCAGAGCAAGAGACCAAGGCTGCGGTGAAAACAACTCCCGTCAATAATTTTTTTGAGATATTTTGAAGTTTCATCTTTTGTTTCCTTTATTAGAATTTCACATTTAAACCGAAGCCATAGCTCGAAGCACCCGGCATAGAAAAGCGCTCGAAGCCACCGCCCATATTATTATTACCTTGAGAAGCCTCAGGATCCAAACCTTTCAACTCAGACCAAAGAATGATATTTCTGGCAAAAACATTTAAGTTCACGTTGATTCCATTCTTATCCCATATCGGATAACTAACGGACAACTCACGTAGTTTCAAGAAACCACTGTCATAGATACCAGCTTCGGAAATAAGCGTCATGCGGTCATAATATGATAAAGCGTCTTCGCCTTTGATATCTATGTCATTAGCTACATAGGAACCATCTTCCAACTGCTTTACAGCCGGATGACTAAAACGGAAAGTCTCGGCCGTACGACTTTCAACAGACTCCATACTTGTACCATAATAGTTCAACGTGTTCAATGTACCGCTATACATCTGTCCACCACATTTCCAATCGAACGTAGCGCCGATACGGAATTTGTAGATCTCAAAATTAGTATTGAAACCCAAGAGGAAATCCGGGGAAACCTTACCGATCACACCCTCACTACCGATCTGAGGCAAGCCATCTTCGTCTACGACAATGTCACCGTTGTCATTACGCAAGAAAGTCGTACCATAGATTACAGGGAATTTATCGCCAATATTCGCACGTACCTGCGGATCAACGAAACCTCCCAAGAAAATACTCTCTACACCCGGAGCCAGCTCATCCACGTAGTTATCGATCTTAGAGAAGTTAAATGCCATATCCCATTTAAAATTCTTCGTATTGATCGGATTGATTCCCAACGTAATCTCATGAGCGTTCGTATGGATAGCGCCACCATTGGTTACTAATTCTGCAGAGCCTGTAGAACCAGCCAAAGGAACCTCAAATATCTGATCTTTCACATTCTGCCGAGAGAAGGTATAGTTCAATGAGAACAGACCATTCAAGAAGGTCAAATCCACACCTAACTCATAAGACTTCGTGTTCTGAGGTTTCAGATTCGGATCATACACACGAGCATATGGAGTGAACGCCGTAATTCCACTCATAGGATATTGTATAGGCGTAGAACCATAAAAACCACCACCGTAAACAGGTGTAGTATAATAAGAATCATAATAATCTCCAGCCTGTCCTACTTCGGCGTAAGAAGCACGTAATTTACCATAAGTCAAGACATTATTCTTCAATGGTTCTAATTCTGTGAAAATCCAGCCCAAGGAAACAGATGGATAAGTGAATGAGCGGTTGTTACGAGGCATATTAGATACGATATCGTTACGAACAGTTGCGTTGAAGTAAACCATGTTAGCGTAAGACAATGAAATGCTAGCAAAGTTACCAACTGTGCGTTTCCGGCGTAATGACTCGGATGCTACCATAGTTGTAGCATTATCTATATGATTCCAACCCGGGAAGTTATAGTTCGCTCCATAAGACTCGTAAAATTTCCGCTGATTCTCTACCAATTCATTACCAACAAGGGCATCGAACAACCAATCTTCATTGATATTCCAAGTATATGCAGCGGTCAACAAAGAGTTCAACTCCGTGATTGAATATCCATAGTGATCAATCTCTCCATAACCATTTGCATGTCCATAACCCCAAGAATCCGTATAATTAGTCGTATAAGAGTCCACACCCAATTGATACTTGACATCCAATTTGTGATTATCGGTATTGAACTTCGTAGAATATTTCAAATAAGTATTTCCAAAGAAACGTTGTGAACGTTCCAAGAACTCGTTGTTATCTACCGCCCAATAAGCTCCGTCAAAACCTGATGTGCTACGGAATGTATTTTGTGTATACGGGTCACCCTCAACATGACTTGGGATACCGGCTAAATCGTAGCTAGAAGGAGCTCCGTAAACAGTAGCTAAGATTCCATTATTGGCACTAGACTGCTTGCTGATCTTCGAATTTACATAGGTACCGGTAAATCCAGTAGACCAGTTCTTGTGTAATTGAGCTTCGGCACTCATTTTTGCGTTGTATCGGTCCATGCCTGTATTTGGAATAATACCATCTTGCGTAGTATTACCGATCGAGAAGGAATAGTTACCTTTATCAAAAGCTTGAGCTACATTCACGGAGTTACTCCATGTCGTACCCACGTTGAAGAAATCCTTGATATTGTCGTAAGCTTGTGGTTGAGCCCAAGGGTCTAATCCCGCAGCGGCCCGCTGAGGTACATAATACATACCTTCATGCTTACCATATTGCTTGGTAAACTCATTATCCGTATTTCCTCCATAAGTCGGATCGTTAGGCAATTCGCTGATTAGTGGTCCCCAAGAAGTTGAAGCATACGGGCTATACTTGCCATTTGTACCCTGCGCATACACTTTTTGGTATTCAGGCATCGTTGAAACCTTATCAAAAGATAAGCTGGTATTAAAAGCTACCTGAGGTTTACCTTTACGGGCTCCCTTTCCACTTTTGGTCGTAATGACAATTACTCCATTTGTTGCACGCATACCATACAAGGCAGATGCGGCCTGTCCCTTTAATATATTAATGCTTTCAATATCGTTTGGGTCGATATCCACCGCACGAGATGCAAAGTCCGTGCCGGAAACAGAACTACCGGTGTCCACATCAGCCGTTGAAGCGACAGGCATACCGTCAATCACATACAAAGGAGTATTATCCCCTGTAAAAGATCTGGAACCACGAATCGTGATCTTAGAAGAGGCACCCGGCATACCGGAAGAAGGAGAGATCTCCACTCCAGAAACCTTACCTTGTAATGCGCCAGACAAACTAGTATTAGCTCCTTTCGTCAACTCATCCGCTTTCACATCTTGAACCGCATAACCTAAAGCTTTCTTTTCCTTTGAGATACCCATAGCCGTAACCACGACCTCATCCAAGTTCTGGGTATCGGCTAATAGTTTTACATTTACATTAGAAGTGGCCGCAACTTCTTGAGATTTCATACCGATGTATGAAATAACCAATTGTTTACCATTCGCAGGTACTTCTAGTTCAAAGTTTCCATCAAAATCCGTGACTGTTCCCACGGTTGTCCCTTTTACGATAATAGAGGCACCGATCACCGGCTCTCCATCTTCCCCAATTACCTTACCGGTAACCTTCGAGGTCTGTGCTGAAACCACACCTGCACTCAATGCAAGAAATAGTAGCACAGAAGTCAACTTTTTCTTCATAAACACACTTATTTATTAACTATATACTTAAAAATGTTTTCTCTGCATTTTAATGGTTGATTAACTAAGTTCATACAGAACTACTCCATTTTATGTTTTACGACATACCTATTAAATGAAAAACGGTTGCAAAACTATAAATTATACCTGAAAAAAACAACAAATTATTATTATTGTGATATATTTCCTTTGTTTTCTTAATTGTTAAATCTGTCAATTTGCAATATAACCACTGTCTAAATCGACTCAGGTGACATGATCGTATCACAAATCAATGAGTTATCGCTGCCGATAGTTTCTTTTTGACAAATAAAAAAATTATTTTTATCTTAATTTTATCGTAACAAATAGTGAGCTTACTCTTTATAGGCATGATATTGGACTTGATATCAACTTATTCTGGATATTTTATAGCATATAGCTTATCACTAAAAATATTTACAACTTTATTTTATGTAGATATTTGTGAAAAACGGCTGGCTTTTCTTATCCTCCCAATATGGCTGATAAACAATATCTCTCAAATCCAATATATTTATTACAGAATTTTAATAGATCTAAACTTATATGATAATTTTTTTTCATATGACTACACTAAATAAAATATTGAAAATTGGTAGTTCTGTATGAACTATAGTCCACGAAAGCTTAATTGAATTTCTAGTTTAGTTTAAATAAAAAGAATGTGTCTATGAAGAAAAAGTTGACTTCTGTGCTACTATTTCTTGCGATGAGCGTAGGAGTAGTTTCGGCACAGACCTCGAAGGTTACCGGTAAGGTAGTCGGAGAAGATGGTGAGCCGGTGATCGGTGCGTCCATTATCGTAAAAGGAACGACTGTGGGAACAGTTACGGATTTTGACGGTAATTTTACTTTGGATGTTCCTAGTGATGGTAAGCAATTAGTTATTTCATACATCGGTATGAAATCCAAGGAGGTAGTTGTGTCTCCCAATGTAAATGTAACATTGATGTCTGATACCCAAAACTTGGATGAGGTCGTGGTTACAGCGATGGGTATCTCAAAGGAAAAGAAAGCTTTAGGTTATGCCGTGCAAGATGTAAAATCGGATGAGTTAACACAAGGTGCTAACACTAGTTTGTCTGGGGCTTTGCAAGGTAAAGTATCCGGTATCGATATCGCTTCCTCATCGGGTATGCCAGGCGCATCTTCCAAGATCATGATCCGTGGAGCCCGTTCATTTACAGGGGATAACTCTCCTTTGTATGTGATCGATGGTATGCCGATCGCTTCTACGGCGGATGTTAATACGGATACTATGAATAATGGTAGTGTTAGTGGAGCTGACTATGCGAACCGTGCCGTAGACTTAGATCCGAACGATATCGAGAGTATCAACATCTTGAAAGGACAAGCCGCTTCTGCGTTGTATGGTATGCGTGCTTCTAATGGTGTGATCGTTATTACTACAAAGAGCGGAAAAGGTGCTCGTAAAGGAAAACCTCAGATCTCATTCAACACGAATCTTGCGTTTGATAAGGTTTCTACATTACCTGAGTTACAAACTGAATATGGACAAGGTAATGAAGGTGCTTATAACCCATATTCGGGATTTAGCTGGGGACCGTCTATCTCTGACTTGGCGAATGATCCTGTATATGGCGGTAATGTACAAAATGAATATACGGAAGGTGGATTGCATAATGGACAATACTATGTGCCTCAGCGTGCTGCGGCAGGATTGGATCCATGGGCTACTCCCCAAGCTTATAATAATGCGAAAGATTTCTTCCAGACTGGCGTTACTTGGAGTAACTCTGTAAATGTAGCTCAATCTTTCGATAAAGGAAACTATTCATTTTCTTTGGGTAATACGACTTCTGATGGTATCGTTCGTTCTACGGGAATGGATCGTTATAACGTGAAGCTGTCGGGTGAGGCGCAATTGCATGATAACTGGACGACTGGTTTTAACGGAAACTTCGTGACATCAAAGATCAAGAAGCAAGGAACCGCTAATGACGGTGTTACCGCTACGGTTTATACGGCTCCTATCAGTTATACTATGGCGGGCATACCTTCCCATATCGAAGGTGATCCTTATACTCAGAATACGTTCCGTGAGAACTGGATCGATGATGGAAACTGGGCGTGCGACAATAATAGCTTTACGGAGAGATCTCAACGTTTCTTCGGGAATGCGTTCTTGAAGTATTCTACTAAATTTGGTACGGACAATCATAAATTGGATGTGAAATACCAAATTGGTGATGACGCTTATACGACCAATTACTCTGATATTTACGGCTACGGTACAACTGGTTATGCGAATGGTTATGCTAGCGAATACGGTTTTACGGTAAATGAGATGAACTCATTGTTGACGTTTACGTATAACTGGAATATCAATGAGGACTTCGTATTCGATGCTTTGTTGGGTAATGAGCTTGTAGATAAGCGAATCAGTAATACTCAAGCCGTGGGATATAGCTTCAACTTCCCGGGCTGGAACCATTTGAACAACGCTTCTGTATTCAACAGCTCTCATGAGTATAAGAGAAAACGTACGGTAGGTAACTTCGCTAGCTTATCTTTGGCTTGGAAGAATATGCTTTATTTGAATGTTACGGGACGTAACGATATCGTGTCTTCTATGCCGAGAGATAACCGTTCGTTCTTTTATCCTTCCGTATCCCTTGGATGGGTATTCACGGAAGTGGAAGCCTTGAAGAATGATATCTTGACATTTGGTAAGATCCGTGGCTCTTACGCAGAGGTAGGTATGGCAGGAGAATATGTGCCGTCTTATTATTATACGCCAAGTTATGGTGGTGGTTTCTTCCAGGGAACACCTATTATGTATCCGATTAATGGAAATATGGCGTATATTCCTTATTTCGTGGTTTATGATCCGAACTTGAAGCCTCAGAACACGAAGTCTTATGAGCTTGGTGCTGACTTGACTTTCTTGAATGGTTTAGTTTCATTGAATTATACGTATTCTCGTCAGAACGTGAAAGACCAAATCTTCGAGGTGCCTTTGGCTGGCTCCACAGGTGCTTCCAGTATGATGATGAATGGTGGAAAGATGCACTCAAACGTACATGAGATTACATTAGGTATCTCTCCGGTTGATACGAAGAATTTCAAGCTGGACTTCGCTTTTAACTTCTCAAAGATCGACAATTATGTAGACGAGTTGGCTCCGGGCGTAGAGAGCATTATGTTGGGTGGTTTCGTGACTCCTCAAGTACGTGCAGGTATCGGCGATAAATTCCCGGTAATCTATGGTGTTGGTTACAAACGTGATGGCGAAGGACGAATTGTAGTAAACGAAAAAGGTATACCAGAGGCTGGTGAGACCCAAGTAATCGGTAAGGTTTCTCCTGATTTCCGTTTGGGTTTCAATACGAATATCGAGTTGTATAAATTCCGTTTGGCTGCTGTATTTGACTGGAAGCAAGGTGGACAAATGTATAGTGGTACGGCTGGTGAGACGAACTTCTATGGTACAAGTAAGTTATCTGGAGAGGTTCGTAAGAGTGATAAATATCATTTTGACTATGCTGCTGTTGAACAGAAGGGCGTAGATGCGGATGGTAAACCTATCTATGTTCCCTATACGGGTGGAGTGAAAGGATCAGATGCAGAGGAGTATTTCAAAAGCGTGAGGGGCATTGACGAAGCCTATGTTTATGACAACTCGTTCTTGAAATTGCGTGAACTTTCATTGTCATATCCTGTATATAAGAAAGATAACTTGAATGTAAACGTGAATGTTTTCGCCCGTAATATCATTGTATGGTCTGAGATAAAAGGCTTCGATCCAGAGGCTACTCAAGGAAATAACAATATGGCTGGCGCTTTCGAGCGTTTCTCCTTACCGGGTACATCTAGCTACGGTTTTGGTGTCAACGTAAATTTCTAATTTATAAAGAAGACAGATATATATGAATACAATAATAAAATCATTTAAAGGGTTGGCTGTTATGTCGGCCGTATCCTTGGCATTGGCTGGATGTTCCGAGGATGTAATGGATCGGATTAACCAAGATACGAGCCATACAAATAGCGTGGATGGCAAATTTATCTTGGCCGACTTGATTACTTCTACTGCATTTTCCAACGTTAGCGGAGACTTCAATACCTATTCATCTTCCTACGTGGAATATGAAGTGGGTATCGAAAACCAGTTATATAACGCGGAAATTCGTTTGAATGAGCCTTCTGCCTCTTCTACGTTTGAGAATACGTGGGGAAATGTTTATACAAGCTTGAAGAACGCTCGTGTTATTATCGGTCAATGTCAAGAAGGTAAGCGTGATGAGGGAAATTTAGTGACGAGAGGTATCGCTGAGGTCATGGAAGCTTACAATGGCGCTCTATTGGCGGATATATTTGGAGATACACCTTATAGTGAAGCTTCTTTATTGGATGAGAATGGCTCACCGGTGAATATGAATCCTAAAATAGATAAGCAAGAGGAGATTTATGTCTCTATAATGGCCTCCTTGGACAAGGCGATCGAGGATTTGAATCAGTCTGATCGTTCACCGGTTGGTACGTATGATTATTTGTATAATGGAGATGCCGAGAAATGGATTAAATTCGCTTATGGTTTGAAGGCTCGTTATACGATGCGTCTGATCAATCGTTCCACGGATAAGCAAGCTGACTTGAATAAGGTTTTGGACTATGTATCAAAATCTTTTACTTCTGCGGATGACGAGGCTGCATACGCTGTCTATGATGCGAATAATATCAACCCATTCTTTGGTTACTTCGATTCTCGCGCTGGTTTTGCCAATAGCCAGAGCTTGACGGACAAGTTGATTGAGCGTAAAGATCCTCGATTGGAAAGAGTGATGCTTTCTCCTACTACGGCTGACAAGAAACGCGTACAGGTTACAGGCTCTGCTGATAAGAACTTAGTTCCGGCCCCGAATGGTACTCCTGAGCAGAATATGCAGAAATATGGTGTTTCTGCCTTTGTATATTCAAACACGGCTCCTACGATGTTGATGAGTTATCATGAGTTGAAATTCTTGCAAGCTGAGGCGTTATGTCGCTTAAACCGTACGTCTGACGCCGAGAAAGCGTTGAAAGAGGCGGTAGCTGCCGGAATCGCAAATGCTGAGAGAAGTGTCTCTTCTGCTATCACTTATATGGGTAGCAAAATGGTCGTGAATTCAGAAAAAATGACAGAGGAGACGGCCAATACATATTTCGATAACCAAGTTAAACCGTTGTTTGCTGTAAATCCTTTGAAAGAGACCATGATCCAGAAATATCTGGCTTTGTGGGGGGCATCGGGAGAGGCTACCGAGACTTTTAATGATATCCGTAGAATGAAAGGATTAGGAGAGAATTTCGTGACATTGGCGAATACGAAAAAATTCCCTCTTCGTATGCCTTATGGTAATAGTGACGTGGTATCAAATCCGGAAGTAAAAGCCGCTTATGGCGACGGTCAATACGTATATTCAGAGCCTGTATGGTGGGCTGGCGGAACTCGCTAATCTAACATATATAATATAAGGTATAGGGTGCCTCTCCGATTATGGAGGGGCATCTTTTTTTGTTATATATCTTACATGTTTTGATAGCTTCCCTTATCCCATTTCCTTGGAAGGCTTATTGGTTTTATATGGAAATATAGATCATCTAACAATTGGTGCATGATCATCTAACAGACGTTGCATGATCATGCACCAACTGTTGGACGATCATGCACCAGTTGATAGATATTTAATGCTTCAAGAAAGAAGGTATAATGTGTTAAGAAGATATCGCTAAAAGTATGGGATAGAAAGGATAGGGAATTAAGGGAATGTTAAATTTTCATTGTCATAATGTTAGTATATTATATGGGTAAAAGTGTATTTGTAGTGATTGTTCTTTCATTATGTCACTATTTCCTGTTGTTTAACATTCTTTTTATACGATAAATTTCTTGACTTATCCTTTGAAAAGTAAATAAAATATCCGACTTTTGCTTCCATGATGAGTCAACCATTAGCAGAGAGATTACGTCCGAAGACGTTGGATGATTATATTGGACAGAAGCACCTGGTAGGCCAGGGAGCCGTGTTGAGGAAGATGATTGATGCGGGACGGGTTCCCTCTTTTATATTGTGGGGGCCGCCGGGAGTCGGGAAGACTACCTTAGCGCAGATCATAGCGAATAAGTTGGATGCGCCTTTTTATACGTTAAGCGCGATCAGTTCGGGAGTGAAGGACGTGCGGGAGGTGATAGAGAAGGCCAAGAGCAACCGCTTCTTCAATACGGTATCGCCGATATTGTTTATTGATGAGATACACCGGTTCAGTAAGTCGCAGCAAGACTCATTGCTGAACGCCGTGGAGACGGGCGTGGTGACGCTGATTGGGGCAACCACGGAGAATCCCTCGTTCGAGGTAATCCGTCCTTTGTTATCCCGTTGTCAGGTGTACGTGTTGAAATCGCTGGACAAGAATGACTTGCTTACGCTATTGCATAAGGCGATCGCCGAGGATGTCGTTCTGAAGGATAAAAACATAAGGCTGACGGAAACGGATGCCATGTTACGTTACTCGGGAGGAGATGCCCGGAAGTTGCTGAATATTCTGGAACTGGTGGTGTCTGCCGAGGAGAGTGACAATATTGAGATTCTGGATGAGAAGGTAGTGGAGAGGTTGCAGGAGAACCCTGCGGCGTATGATAAGGGAGGGGAGATGCATTACGATATAATCTCCGCTTTTATCAAGTCGATCCGGGGTAGCGATCCCGATGGCGCCATTTACTGGCTCGCCCGTATGGTGGCCGGGGGAGAAGACCCTGAGTTTATCGCACGGCGGTTGGTGATCTCCGCTTCTGAGGATATCGGATTGGCGAATCCGAATGCGCTTTTGCTGGCGAACGCATGTTTCGATGCCTTGAAGAAGATCGGCTGGCCGGAGGGCCGGATCATTCTGGCCGAGACGACCGTTTATCTGGCTTGCAGCCCGAAAAGTAATTCGGCCTATATGGCGATCAACGACGCTTTGGCACTTGTTAACCGGACTGGGAATTTACCCGTACCGCTTCATCTACGCAACGCGCCTACCAAATTAATGGCTGAATTGGAGTATGGCAAGGAATATAAATATGCGCACGACTACGAAAATCATTTTGTAAAGCAGGAGTATCTTCCGAAGGAAATTTTGGGCGAACGTTTGTGGAAAGGACAGGAAAATCCGGCCGAGCACAAACTAATTGAGCAAATGAGGCGCCTTTGGGGAGATCGTTTTTAATTGACATATTCTGATTGTAAATTAAAAAATGCTCGAAAAGTGTCGGCAAATGAGAAAAAATAGTTACATTAGCCGCCTGTTTTTGAAAAAATAGTTACTTTATTTATAATAACATTCTAAAAAGACATTGGTATGAAGAAGCACAATTTTTATGCAGGTCCTTCTATCTTGAGCGAGTATACAATTAAGAATACAGCCGCTGCGGTAGAAAATTTTGCGGGTATGGGGTTATCACTTCTTGAGATCTCTCATAGAAGTAAGGAGTTTGTAGCCGTAAACGACGAGGCACGTGCGTTGATCAAGGAATTACTGGATGTTCCGGCAGGCTATGAGGTTGTATTCATGGGCGGTGGCGCCAGCATGCAGTTCTGTATGGTTCCTTACAATCTGTTGAATAAGAAAGCCTCTTATTTGGATACCGGCACATGGGCTTCGAACGCTATCAAGGAAGCTAAGTTGTTTGGGGAGGTAGATGTTGTCGCTTCTTCCAAAGACAAGAACTATACTTACATCCCGAAGGGTTATGCGATCGCTGATGACTCGGATTATTTCCATTTTACTTCTAATAATACGATTTACGGAACAGAGATGCGTAAAGATCCAGATGTGAAGCAACGTTTGGTTTGCGATATGTCTTCCGATATTTTCTCTCGTCCGATCGATATTTCCAAATATGATATTATCTATGCGGGTGCTCAAAAGAACTTGGCTCCTGCCGGCGTGACTTTGGCTATCGTTCGTGTGGACGCTTTAGGACATGTAGACCGTCCGATCCCGACCATGTTGAACTACGCTACCCATATTAAAAAGGATTCCATGTTCAATACACCTCCTGTATTGCCTATTTACGCGGCTTTACAGACCTTGAAATGGTATAAGGAACAAGGTGGTATCGCCGCTATGGAGAAGAAGGATCTTGAGAATGCGGCGATCTTATACGATGAGATCGATCGTAATAAGTTGTTCCGTGGTACGGTAGCGGAGGAAGATCGTTCGATCATGAATGTTTGTTTCGTGATGAATGATGAGTATAAGGAGTTGGAGGACGAGTTCAGTAAATATGCTACTGCCGCTGGTATGGTAGGTATCAAGGGACACCGTTCTGTAGGTGGTTTCCGTGCCTCTCTTTATAACGCGATGCCGAAGAGCAGCGTGGAGGCTTTGGTAGCTTGCATGAAAGAGTTCGAGAAACAACATTAATCAAGGAGGATTCAGACATGGCAAAGATATTAGTTGCTACAGAGAAACCTTTCGCCGCTGTCGCTGTGAAAGGTATCCGGGAGGTAGTGGAAGGCGCTGGTATGGAACTGGCTCTTTTGGAGAAATATACAGAGAAGGCGCAATTGCTGGATGCGGTTAAGGATGCCGATGCCGTGATTATCCGTAGCGATAAGGTGGACGCTGAGGTATTGGATGCCGCTAAGAACCTGAAGATCGTGGTTCGTGCCGGTGCGGGGTATGATAACGTGGACTTGGATGCGGCTACTGCCCATAAGGTATGCGTGATGAATACGCCGGGACAAAACTCTAACGCTGTCGCCGAATTGGTATTCGGTATGTTGGTGTACGGGGTTCGTAATTTCTATAACGGAACTTCCGGAACAGAGTTGAAAGGAAAGAAATTGGGTATCTTGGCTTATGGAAACGTGGGCCGTAACGTGGCTCGTATCGCTAAAGGCTTCGGTATGGAGGTTTACGCTTATGACGCGTTCTGTCCGGCTTCCGTGATTGAGGCCGATGGTGTGAAGGCTGTAGCTTCTACGGCGGACTTGTTCAAGGCTTGCCAGATCGTTTCCTTGCATATCCCGGCTACGGCCGAGACGAAGGGTTCTATCAATTTCGAGTTGATGAATTCCATGCCGAAGGGAGCTATCGTAGTGAATACGGCTCGTAAGGAGGTGATGGATGAGGCTGGCCTCGCTAAGATGTTGGAAGAGCGTCCGGATTTCAAGTACTTGACAGATATTATGCCCGCTATCCATGCGGAATTGGCCGAAAAATATGCCGGTCGTTATTTCAGCACCCCGAAAAAGATGGGTGCCCAGACCGCCGAGGCTAATATCAACGCTGGTATCGCCGCCGCCAAGCAGATCGTTGATTTCTTGGTGAATGGCAATGAAAAGTATCGGGTTAATAAATGAGAATATCCGGTTGTAGAGACGGGTACGCCCCGTCTCTACATTGATACATAAACCAATTAGATTTAATTACCATGGCAAAAATAAAACCTTTCAAGGGAGTTCGTCCACCAAAAGAATTTATAGAGGAGGTGGCTTCCCGCCCCTATGACGTATTGAACTCGCAAGAAGCTCGTGCGGAAGCGGAAGGAAACGAGAAATCCCTTTACCATATCATTAAACCGGAAATCGATTTCCCAGAAGGGACGGATGAGCATGATCCGGCTGTTTACCTGAAGGCCGCCGCCAATTTCAATAATTTTCAGGAAAAAGGTTGGTTGGTTCAGGATCAGAAAGAATGCTATTATGTTTATGCCCAAACCATGAATGGCAAGACTCAATATGGGTTGGTAGTCGGGGCTTATGTTCCCGATTATATGAATGGCACGATCAAGAAACATGAGCTGACCCGCCGTGACAAGGAGGAGGATCGCATGAAGCACGTACGTGTCAACAACGCTAATATCGAGCCGGTATTCTTCGCTTATCCCGACAACTCAGAGTTAGACGCTATCGTAATGAAATATACGGCTCGTGAGCCTGAATATAATTTCGTGGCGAAATTAGACGGTTTCGGCCATACGTTCTGGATTATCGATGAGGATAAGGACATCGCCCGCATCACGGAGTTATTCGGGGAGATGCCTGCGTTGTATATTGCCGACGGACATCATCGTTCCGCCGCCGCTGCTTTGGTAGGAGCGGAGAAGGCCAAGCAAAACCCGGATCATAAGGGAGACGAGGAGTATAACTATTTCATGGCTGTTTGCTTCCCGGCCAACCAATTGACCATTATCGATTACAACCGTGTGGTAAAAGACTTGAACGGCTTGACCGAGGAACAATTCGTTGAGAGATTAACGAAAAACTTCGTGGTAGAGGAGAAGGGCTCTGCTATTTACAAACCGGGTGCCTTGCACAATTTCTCCCTGTATTTAGGAGGGAAATGGTATTCTTTGACCGCTAAGCCCGGTACGTACGATGACAATGACCCGATAGGCGTATTGGATGTCACGATCTCTTCGAACTTGATTCTGGATGAGATTTTAGGCATTAAGGATTTACGTTCGGACAAGCGAATCGATTTCGTGGGAGGTATCCGTGGCCTGGGTGAATTGAAACGCCGTGTGGATAGCGGTGAGATGAAGGTTGCCTTGGCTTTGTATCCCGTTACGATGAAGCAATTGATGGATATCGCCGATACGGGTAATATTATGCCGCCGAAGACGACGTGGTTCGAACCGAAGCTTCGCTCCGGTTTGGTGATCCATAAATTGGATTAAGTCTTATATACATAAATATAGCTTTGGATTGGGGTATAATCGTTGAAGATTATACCCTTTTTTATCCTTGTAACCTAGATATACGGAATAAATTGTATCTTTAGGACTTAAATAGTATCGCAATGGGTAAAATAAAAAATATAGTATTCGATCTGGGGGCGTTATCATAGATTTGGACCGGGATGAACCTGTTCGTCGTTTAATAGAGATTGGGGTCAAAGATGCCGATGGATTGATAGATCCTTACGAACAAAAAGGGGTTTTTCAAGATCTGGAGACCGGAAAGATCGGAGTAGAGGAGTTTTGTCGCTATTTACGGAAGCATACGGGTAAAGACCTTTCTTATGAGGATATTTGTTGGGCTTGGTTTGGCTTCATTGGTGGCGTTCCCCAATATAAATTGGACTACATATTAAAACTCCGTGAGAAATATCAAGTCTATTTATTGAGCAATACAAATCCGATCATACAGCTTGAATGGGCACAGACAAAAGAGTTTACGCCGGCGGGCCGTCCATTAAATGATTATTTCGATAAATTGTATCTCTCTTATGAAATCGGTGTCACTAAGCCAGATCGTGAAATTTTTGATCGCATGGTCTTGGATTCAGGAATCAGACCAGAGGAAACATTATTTGTAGATGATGGTAAGAATAATATCGTAGTGGGGCAGGAACTGGGGTTCCATACCTATCAGCCTTTGAATGGAGAGGATTGGAGAGGGAGGCTCGATGAAATACTCTCAAAATCATAGGATCTCTATTCCTCTTAATTAAATCTATATCATTGAAAATGACAAATACTACTTTAAATTTGGAAGAACTACTCTGTGGTGTAAACGAGCTAGTCGATACGCTTTGGATCGTCACATTAGGTAATGAAAAGGTTGAGATAGTCAAAGATTCGATGACTCCCGAAAGGGAAGGAGAATGTTTGGATTATACAGAACTTTGCCAGACTTACATTCAAGAATATGTATATCCTGCGGATTTAGGGAAATGGGAGGAGATCTTATCCTTGAATTCATTGCGGCAAATGGCGGCTAGCGGCGTAGCAAATAAGAAGTTCGACATGCGTTTCTGTAATGATTTGTTGGGTTTTGAGTGGCATGAGGCTTTTATTCGTATCTTGAAAGATAAGAGTGGAATTCCGGATCGTGTCATTCTTTTCAGCCGCTATGTGAATCATTGTCGCAAGGCACAGATCGTAGAGGCTGCCGTTCAGACTGAGTATGATTATGTCGTTTATATAGAGGCAAATACGAATAGCTATGTCATGTATACTTCCAATCGTGAAAGTGGGACGCCGGTCCCCCCGATAGCGAGTAATGACTATGAAAAAGAGGTAGCCGAGTTCCACCACAAATATGTGCCGGAGGATCAGCGAGATGAGTTAACCCGAAATCTTTCCCTAGATCATGTCTTATCTATCTTACAAAATTCCCGTGAGTATGTCTTGTTCTGTCAGGTGATGGAGAATGGCGTTTTTAGGGATAAGAAGTTGCGTTTTAGCTTTTTCGATAAGGAGAGGAATATACTTCTTTTGACCCGGACCGATATTATGGAGGTTCGTGAGGAAGAGCGGCAAAGGCAATTACTTCAAGATGCCCTACAAGTGGCTAAATCGGCAAATCAGGCTAAATCGGATTTCTTATCCCATATGAGCCATGATATACGTACTCCGATGAATGCCATTATCGGTATGACCACTATCGCCAGTATGCATATCGACGATCGGGAGCGTATAGTGGATTGCTTGAAGAAGATTATGGTTTCTTCCAAATTGTTATTGAACTTGATCAATGAGGTCTTGGATATGTCTAAGGTAGAGAGCGGACATATTTTGCTGACAGACGAGGAGTTCGATATGGGCGAGTTATTGCAAAGCGTAATTACTATGGTTCAGACTTCGGTCAGTCAGAAGTTTCAGGATTTCCGGGTTCACTTGTTTCAAATCAAACATGAAAAGCTGATTGGCGATGTGCAACGGATTCAGCAAGTATTGTTGAATTTGCTGTCAAACGCCATAAAGTATACGCCGGACTATGGGAAAATAACACTTGAGATACGGGAAAAGCCAATTAAAAATGGTAATTATGGTTTATTTGAGGTTACGGTTATAGACAATGGTATCGGGATAAAGCCGGATTTCTTACACAAGGTTTTCGAACCATTTGAACGTGCGGAAGACGCAACCTTGCGGAATATACAAGGAACCGGCTTAGGCATGGCGATAAGCCGTAATATCGCTCATATGATGAATGGTGAGATTCTGGTGGAGAGTGAATATGGCAAAGGTTCTGTTTTTACATTTACGATGCAGTTGAAATTGCAGGATCAAGGGTGTTTTGAGGATGATCATTTAAGGGATTTACCGGTTCTCGTGGTAGACGATGATATCGTGTGTTGCGAGAACGCATGTATGAGGATTAACGAGATCGGTATGAAAGGTGAATATGCCATTTCTGGTGAGGAGGCTATCGGGAAAGTAGAGAGGGCACATCATCTTAATGATGACTATTTTGCCGTTATCCTTGATCTGAAAATGCCGGGAATGGATGGAATCGAGACCGCTACCCGTATCCGAAAAGTCGTTGGCCGGGATATTCCGATCATTATTCTTTCCGCTTATGATTGTCCGCATTTTGAGGAGATAGCCCAACGAGCCGGTGTCGATGGATTCATAAGTAAGCCGTTGATGAAATCCAAGTTATTTTATTTGATGAAAAGTTTCGCTATCAAGCAAGAGGAAAAAGAGGAAGAGACGGAGAAGCCTCAATATCCTTTCGGTAACTTTGAGGGTAAGCGGATCTTGCTGGTGGAAGATAATAGCTTGAATAGGGAAATAGCGACTGTGTTACTAGAAGAGACCGGTGCGGTGGTAGAGGAGGCGGAAAATGGCCTTGTCGCGGTGAATATGGTAAAAAACTCTAGTCCGGGATATTATGACTTGGTATTTATGGATATCCAGATGCCGGTCATGAACGGGTACGACTCTACTCGCCATATTCGGGCATTAGAACGTCCGGATATCAAGTCCATGCCGATAATAGCCATGTCTGCGAACGCATTTGCGGAAGACATCAAGTTGTGTAAAGAATCCGGAATGAATGAGCATATCGTTAAGCCGATCGATTTCGGGAAAGTTCTTGAGATCTTAGAGAAATACTTGTAGATATAAGGATATAAAAAAGGCCATATCTTAGCTAAGCGCTATCAGATACGGCCTCTTTTTTGTGTTATTTACTGGATGCCACGTTCTCTCAAACGTTTCTGCCAGTTCCATGCGGATTGCAGGGTGTCGGCTAAAGTCTCCTTGGCGGTCCAGCCTAATACCTTATTCGCGTGCTCCGGATTGGCCCATACCTTCTCGATATCACCTTCACGACGGCCCACGATCTTGTGCGGAACCTTAACGCCTGTTGTCTGCTCGAAGGTATTGATCAGTTCAAGGACAGAAACACCATTGCCGGTACCTAGGTTGAATATCTCGATATGCTCATCAGACTTATTCTCAAGCATACGGTCCATAGCGATTACATGCGCTTTCGCCAAGTCTACGACATTGATATAGTCACGGATGCAAGAGCCGTCTGCCGTATCATAATCATCGCCGAATACGCTTAATTCCTTGCGGATACCCATAGCCGTCTGTGTCAAGTACGGGATCAAGTTCTGGGGAACACCATTTGGCAACTCGCCGATCTCTGCGCTTGGGTGAGCGCCTATCGGGTTGAAGTAGCGCAAGATGATACTCTTGAAAGGCGCTCCCGCATGGATCGTATCCCGGATAATCTCCTCGTTGATCTGCTTCGTGTTTCCATAAGGAGACATAGCGGGTTTGATCGGGGCATTCTCGGTTACCGGCAAGTTCTCCGGATCCGGTTGTCCGTATACCGTACAAGAGGAAGAGAATACGATACCTTCGATATTGAATTCAGGCATCATCTCCAACAAGTTCACCAAAGTGACAATATTATTGCGATAATACTTCAAAGGCTGCTGTACGGATTCTCCTACCGCCTTGCTAGCGGCGAACAAGATAATGCCTTTGATGCCCGGATGAGCTTCCAATGCCTTGCGAGTACCTTCCTTATCCTTTAGATCCAATTGGATAAACTCCGGACGGATGCCCGTGATTTTCTCGATACCATCGAGCACCTCGATATTCGAGTTTGACAAATCGTCGATAATGACTACCTCATATCCGGCGTTCTGCAATTCTACTGTGGTGTGTGAGCCGATATAACCGGTTCCGCCCGCTACTAAAATCTTCTTTTTCATTCTAGTGTTCATTTAGATAAGTTTGTTATACGATACCCGAGAATCCCATAAAAGCCATAGCTAGCAAACCGGCCGTTATCAAGGCGATAGGAGTGCCTTTCATGCCTTCCGGAACATGCGTCATGGCTAGTTGCTCCCGAATACCCGCGAAGATAATCAAAGCTAGCGCAAATCCAATAGCGGTCGAGATAGCATATACCACAGATTCTAATAAATTATACTCTTTTTGGATTACAAGGATCGCCACACCCAAGATACAGCAGTTCGTGGTGATCAACGGAAGGAATACGCCCAACGCCTGGTAAAGGGCGGGAGAGACCTTCTTCAATATGATTTCCACCATCTGAACCAAGGCGGCGATGATCAAGATGAAACTGATCGTCTGCATGAACCCTAATCCGAAAGCGTCCAATATGTATTTTTGCACGAGGAATGTAACAATCGTGGCGATCGTAAGCACGAACGTAACGGCGGCTCCCATGCCTGCGGCAGTCTCCACTTTCTTAGATACCCCCAAGAACGGACAAATTCCCAAGAACTGTGCCAGTACAACGTTATTAACGAATACGGCGGCGATAAATATCAATATATATTCCATATGATCCGTTTATTATGCTTTACGCAGTTTGTTTACTATTGCTACCAGATAACCCAAGGCGATAAACGCTCCCGGAGCCAATACGAAGATCAGCGAACCATATTCCTCGGGCATCAAGGTTACGTTGAATAACTTACCGGTTCCCAAGAACTCACGGCAAGCGCCCAGCAGCGTAAGAGCCATCGTAAAGCCCAGTCCGATACCGATTCCGTCGAAAGCGGATGGGACTACGCCGTTCTTCGCAGCGAAAGCCTCGGCACGTCCTAGTACGATACAGTTTACCACGATCAACGGGATAAATAATCCCAAGCTAGCGTATAAAGCCGGGACGAACGCTTCCATGCACATCTGCACTACGGTCACGAACGTCGCGATCACAACGATATATCCCGGGATACGCACCAAGTCGGGGATTACGTTTTTCAAGGCGGAAATCACGATATTCGAGCAAATCAATACGAACATCGTAGCCAATCCCATACTCATGCCGTTGATGGCCGAAGAGGTCGTTCCCAAGGTAGGACACATACCTAACAGTAATACAAATGTCGGGTTCTCCGTGATGATACCATTCATCAATATTTTTAGATTACTCATTGTTCTGTCCTCCCTTTTTATTTGTTATCAGTTGAAGTGGCACCCGTTAGTCCGTCTACGCCAGCGAATGCGCTATACGCACGGTTCACGGCATCGAGGAACGCACGGCTGGAGATTGTCGCTGCCGTGATAGCGTCCACATCGCCACCATCTTTTGTTACTTTTAAGCCTCCGTCCGGAATCGTACGTCCCAAGACACTTTGCTTGTTCTTGTCCGCACGGAACCATTCTTGCATCTTGGCTCCCAAGCCCGGAGTCTCGGCGTGTTGCAATACGGAATAGTTCAAGATCTTGCCATCCATATCGAAACCTACGATAACCCGTATCTCACCGCTAAAGCCTTTTTTCGTATTACTCTCTACAGCTCCGCCAACGACTTGTCCGCCTTTCTTGGCAGGATAAATCTTGAGGGAATCACCATCGGAGGAGACGGCCATATAGACGTCCTCAGTCGGTTTGTTGTCGAACTCGGGAGCAACGGCTTTAATCGCTTCCTCCAAGGCGGTCGCTTTGGCTACCGCTATAGGGCCGGCGGTAAACTGGTTCACTCCGGCTAGGATCGCCCCTGCTACCAAGCAAATGCCTGTTAGTGAAAGGAGCATATTGGGTAATGTTGATTTTAATTTTGCCATGCTTACTTTCCTCCGAAATGTTTAGGTTTGATATAGCTGTTGATTAGCGGAGTAAATGCGTTCATGATCAGGATAGCGAACGACATACCTTCCGGGTAAGACCCGAACAAACGGATCACCGTGGTAAGGATTCCGATTCCCACGCCGTAGACAAGCATTCCGTTCTTGCTCATCGGCGAGGTTACGTAGTCGGTCGCCATAAAGATGGAGCCTAATAACAAACCACCGGATAATAAATGAACGAACGGGCTGGCGTATTGTACCGGATTCACCAAGTGCATGATGCCCGTGAATACGAATACGGTAGCCAAGATGGATACCGGGATCTGCCAAGTGATGATCTTTTTCCATAGCATGAATAAAAGACCGAGGATCAAGGCCACGGCGCTCACTTCACCGAGACTACCTCCCATAGCCCCTACAAGCATATTCCCGTAAGACGGAAGCTCGGTCACGCCCTCGTTCATCAACGACAGTACCGTCGCGCCGGTCTGGGCGTCCGTATAAGTCATCGGGAAAACGTTCAAGGCATCTACCACCGGCCAAGTCGTCATCTGCGCCGGGAAGGAGATCAATAAGAATACACGTCCGACCAACGCCGGATTGAAAATATTATTACCTAATCCACCGAAAGACATCTTGCCGATGCCGATCGCCGCCAACGCTCCGATGATAATGATCCAGACCGGAAGGTTGGAAGGTAGGTTGAAGGCCAGCAATACGCCCGTCAGGATAGCGGAGCCATCGCAAAGGGTCGGTTCCTTTTTCATCAGGAATCGCTGGATCAAATACTCGAATATCATACAGGCCAGAACCGATACGACCGTAACGATCAACGCTCCCAGACCGAAGAAATAAAGGGATACCAAGAAAGCCGGGATAAGGGCAATCAGTACACCATACATATTTTTGCTTATGCTGTCGCCTCCATGGATGTGGGGCGAGGGCGATACGTATAAATTATTTTCCATGTTGCTCTTGTTTTATGACTTTCTAGACCGGATAATACCCATAACTTTTCCTTTACCCAACCGGATCTGATCCAGCAACGGACGGTTGGCCGGACAGGTATAACTACACGACCCGCACTCGATACAGTCGGTGATATAGTTCTTCTCCGCCAATTCCCAATTCTGGAATTCCGTGGCGTTCATCAATAGGGTAGGGTTCAATCCCATCGGGCAGACACCTACGCATTTGGCGCAACGGATGCAATCCCGGATCGGCTTGCGGACAGATTCCTCCGTTGTCAGTAATAAAACACCGGAGCTTCCTTTGCAAACCGGCACCTCGGCGCTGATCAACGCTTTACCCATCATCGGTCCGCCACCGATAATCTTACCCGTATTCTCGGGCAGGCCACCTGCGGCCTCGATCAAGCAACTGATCGGTGTTCCCATACGAACCAAGAAATTGGAAGGATTAGCTACCGCCTTACCCGTGATCGTCACCACACGCTCGAACAACGGTTTATTCTTTTGTACCGCCTCGTAAACGGCATAAGCAGTTCCTACGTTCTGTACCACGGCACCCGCCGAGATAGGAAGCGCACCACTTTTTACCTGACGGCGAATAACGGCGTCGATCAATTGTTTCTCGCCTCCTTGCGGATATTGTACCTTAAGCGGCATGATCTCTATACCTTTATAATTTACCGCCAACTTTTGCAGATGGGCGATAGCGTCCGGCTTGTTATTCTCGATACCGATCACGGCCTTGTTCACGTTGACCGCTTTCATTAGGATCGTGACACCGACTAGGATTTGCTCGCCTTTCTCCAGCATCAACGAATGGTCGGAAGTAAGATAAGGCTCACACTCCACGGCGTTGATGATTACGATCTCTGCCTTGTTTCCGGGAGGCGGCATCAATTTCACCTGCGTAGGGAAAGTCGCTCCACCCAGACCGACGATACCGGAAGCGGCGATCTTATCCACGATTTCCTTGGAAGACAGCGTGCACTCCTTCACTAAGGTCTCGCTGCGGTCGATCGTCTCTTCCCATTCATCACCTTCCACATCTATATAGATAGCGGGACGTTTGTATCCGCTAGCGTCGAGAGCGTTATCTATCTTGTTCACTTTGCCGGATACGGAAGAGTGGATGTTCGCTGATACGAAACCACCCGCCTTGGCTAGCAATGTACCCACCTTTACCAGATCCCCTTTCTTCACCACGGCCTGCGCTGGGGCACCGATATGCTGGCTGAGGGGGATAATCACCTGTTTAGGCGTAGCGAGAGCCGTAATTTTCTTACCGGCAGACAGTTTATTCTCGGGGGGATGTATACCTCCGATTCGAAATGTCCTTAGCATACTATTAGATTTTAATTTAGATTTGTTTTTTCTTCACTTGTAGCTTTCGGTGTGGCTTCCGGTTTCACGGTAGCCTCTGCCTTTGGCGCCGGTTTCACGGTCTCCGCTTTCGGAGCGGGAGCGGCTTCCTTGCGAGGAGGGAAATTCAGCTCATGAATAGCTCCTGTCGGACATACAGCCACGCATTTGCGGCATAAACGACACTTCGTATAATCGATATAAGCTACGTTATTTGTTACGGTGATTGCCTCGAACGGACATTCCTTGGCACATTTGCCACAGCCGATACAAGCGTTGGCACAAGCCTTGCGAGCGGCGGCTCCCTTGTCCTTATTTACGCAAGACACGTAAATCCGGCGTGATTTAGGTCCTTTCTTTCTTAGCTCGATGATATTCTTCGGGCAAGCCTTCACACAAGCACCACAGGAAGTACATTTTTCCTCGTCTACCTCGGCGATTCCCGTAGCCGGGTTGATGTGGATGGCGTCGAAAGCGCAGGCGTTCACGCAGTCGCCATAACCTAGGCAACCGAAAGAACAATTCGTCTCGCCTCCGTAAAGGGTAGAGGCGATGGCGCAACTTTTCGTTCCATCATAAGAGTTTGTACGTGGGCGGGCCTGACAAGTTCCGTTGCAACGGACAACGGCTACCATGGGTTCGGCTGTACCCGCCTCTTTACCCAGTATTGTAGCGACCTTGGCCATGACCGGGCCACCACCAACGGGGCAGAGCAATCCGTCTAATGAGTCAGCTTTTACGCAAGCGCCTGCGAATCCGGCGCAACCCGGATAACCGCAACCTCCACAGTTCGCCCCGGGAAGGACTTCCTGTACTTGTGCGATGCGAGGATCTTCGTAGACTTCAAATTTCTTGGAAGCAGCGTAGAGGAAAACCGCTCCGACCGCCCCGATTGCTCCTAATGAAATAACGGCAATTAAAATCATGATATATTATCAATTAAGTTTTTTCAAAGTAAATATAAATCGTCTTTTTAGTTTGTCACGCATTAAGTATAGTATACAGTAATAAGGCAGTAAAAGCGATAAACCGGTTAACCCGCTCGTGGTCTCGTCCCATTGTAGATTCGTCCCGATTACGATGGCCCCCACGACTATCACCAAAGGAATGACAAATGCTAGCAATACGGCCTGAAGTCCCATGGAATTTTGTCCGCATATTATCACTACCTCGTTTACGTGAAACCGTCCCGACCGATCGGGTACCTCAATGATCTTATCCTTTTTCTCGGATGCCGAGCACATAGACTGTGCGTGGCATCCCGAGCATGCGGATTGTTGGGTAATGCGGACGAAGACGGTGTCGCCATCGATCTTCTCTACAAATCCTGTATGATTTATACTTTCGCTCATATTTGTAATCTCGACATTGCAAAATCAAGGCAAAAGTAAGTATAATTTAGAAACTATGTCACGATTAACAAAGTTTATTATTCGAAATCTTAAATCCTAGCTTACCATTTGTAATTAAAACCGAAACTTAACAACTCATTAAGCTGGAAATAACTCTTGTTATCCTCTGTTTTTTCCACTCCATCGTCGTATCTAAGGTGAAAATAGATACGTGTGGAGAAAAAGCGGCTGATGGCCAGAACCAAGGTATTCTCGAACTCCCCGATGGTATGATCGCCGTAAGTGGTAAAGAAATAAAGACGGGATTGCCAGCTTACGTTACGGTTGAAATCGAAGGCGAGGTCTGCGCGGATCGTGGAACCTATTTGGCTTAGCTTGTTATTGAACTCACCGGTTTCCTCGTTTTTCTTGAAACCGTGACGGCTATAATCGATCTCTTGTGTCGTATACATATATGTATAGGAGATCGGCGCCAAGTTGGTGCTGAATTTAATCTTCTTATGCTTGTCGGTAAATTGTTTTTCCAGCTCGTATTTCATACCGAGACCGAAGTTGATAGAGAACGGGGCTAGGAATGCGGCCTGTTTGATGCGCTCGTTCTCTTGGTAGTTGGTGAAGAACTGGGTCTTGAACTCAGCGTCGAACGTATAGTACCATTTGTTGAACGCTTGGTAGCCGACGTTGCTGTGTATACGGAATACGTCGTCACCGATCTTATAGTTCCTTAAGGTATCCTTCGGTGCCGTATATACGCTGGCTTTGAATTCCAGTTCGTTCGTTACTTGTACCTTATCTTTCTTATAGTCGTATTTTAAATTGTTCTTGGTGAACAGGTTCAAGTTGCTACTTCCACCTTTATACCAGTTCTCCGAAACGTAGTTCTGGGAGAATTGGATGGCGCTCTCGAAGGCCGATATCCAGTATCTCCGCTCCGGGATAAAGCGGGCGGGAGCGTCTACGTCCTCAAAATTGGCATCAGCCTCCACCTTGATCGGCAAGTCCTCATAAATATTCTTCTTGATGAATTTAGGTTTGATTACCTCATTGGGCAGATCCCTCTCGGAGTAGCGGAAATAAGTCGGGTAATTGTTCTGTACATATTTGTAAGCCATCTCCTCGAATTGTTTGTTTCGTTCCAGATCTTTGAAAATGGAATCTGCCCGGTATAGGTTATCATAGGGAGTCCTCTCCTTCAACGAATCGAAGTTGTAGAATATCAAGTTCTCGGGTAAATAATCTCCCCGGAAAACGATCGGCATGAACAAAGGGTTTACGATCACGGTATCCCGGAAGGTCATCGTATTATCGAAAATCGTGGAGGCGTCTCGTACCAGACGGGCCCAATACATCGCCTCGTCCGAGATTTCCAGCTCGTCTTTCTTCAAGAAACGCAGTAAATTCGTGCTTGGGGCCAAGGGCTCCGAGTAAGTCTTGTTTTGCTTCTCGAATTGCTTACGAATGTCTACGATGTTGTCTAATTCCTCTTCGCTAAGATTGATCGCGGGAATCGTATCATCCGATACGACTTGCTGTGCGGGACGTTGAACTATCGTTCCGGTAACTAGCTGGTTCTCTTGACTGTATGCCGAGCCTCCAATTAGTGAAAGTAATAATAGCGCATACACACCATGCCTCTTCATCATCATAATACCTTATTTACATCTATTAGTTGTAGTGGTCGCAAAATTAGCTAAAAAGAATGATATATAACATACGATTTGATATTTATCTGGGCAAAAGTTACGATCACTGAGGCAAAGCAGGTGTGTCTAACGAGGCTTATACGGACTTGCCTCAGTACTCCGCTGGAAGTACTGGAATACTTCGCTCAAAGTACTTCAGTACTTCCTGCGTAGTACCGAAGTAATTCCATGAGAAGTACTGTCTTTAGTGCCGGGCTTCGGGTCGGGAATCGGAAGAGTCCTGCCGAAGCCCGGGTCAGTTCTGGAGATATTCAGCGAGAAATAAAAACATTAAATTTGGCATGTCTCGATGAAAATCGCTAACTTTGCGGTTTCGAAATGCAGGTGTGCAATTAAAAAGATAACTAAAATATTACTATCGTGGCAGATACAAAGTACATTTTCGTTACAGGCGGCGTGGTCTCTTCCTTAGGTAAGGGTATTATTTCCGCTTCTTTAGGTAAGCTCCTTCAAGCAAGAGGTTACAAGGTTACTATCCAAAAATTTGATCCTTACATCAACATCGACCCGGGTACGTTGAACCCTTATGAACATGGGGAATGTTACGTGACCGTCGATGGACATGAGGCTGACTTGGACTTGGGCCATTACGAGCGTTTCTTGAATGTCCAGACTACCCGTGCGAATAATATCACTACCGGACGTATCTATCAAAGCGTGATCAACAAGGAGCGTAAGGGGGATTATCTGGGTAAGACGGTGCAGGTGGTGCCTCATATCACGGATGAGATCAAGCGTAACGTGAAATTATTGGGTAGCAAGTATAAATTTGACTTCGTGATCACCGAGATCGGTGGTACGGTGGGTGATATCGAGTCTCTGCCTTTCATAGAGAGCGTTCGCCAGTTGAAATGGGAGCTGGGCAAGAACTGCCTTTGCGTACATCTTACTTACGTGCCTTATATCGCCGCGGCGAAAGAGTATAAGACGAAGCCTACGCAACATTCCGTGAAGCAATTGCAGGAATTAGGCATCCAGCCAGACGTGTTGGTTTTACGTACGGAGCATGAGCTGAACGCGAACTTGTTACGTAAGGTGGCGTTGTTCTGTAACGTGGCCGAGGATTCCGTGATCCAGTCGATCGACGTACCGACGATCTACGAGGTTCCTTTGGTATTGCAACGCCAGAAGATGGACGAGGTGGTCTTGCGTAAGGTCGGTATGGAAGTCGGCCCGACTCCGGAGTTGAAGCCTTGGAAGGAATTCCTTGCCTTGAAGAGCACGGCTACGGATACGGTGAAGATCGGTTTGGTTGGTAAATACGTGGAATTGCAAGACGCTTATAAGTCGATCGACGAGTCTTTGTTGCAAGCCGCTATTTACAATCATCATAAACTGGATTTGCATTTGTTCCATTCGGAGAAATTAAATAACGAGAACGCCGCCGAGCAATTGAAGGATATGGATGGTATCTTGATCGCCCCCGGATTCGGGCAGAGAGGTATCGAGGGCAAGTTTGCCGCTATCAAATACGCTCGTGAGCATGATGTCCCTTGCTTGGGCATCTGCTTGGGTATGCAGTGCATGGTGATCGAGTTTGCGCGTGACGTGTTAGGTTTGGCGGATGCCAACTCTACGGAGATGGAGCCGAATACGGCACATAAGGTGATCGACTTGATGGAGGAGCAGAAGAACGTTACCAATATGGGAGGTTCCATGCGTTTGGGCGCTTACGACTGTATGCTGAAAGAGGGCTCCAAGGTATTGGAGGCATACGGCAAGGAGCATATCCAAGAGCGTCATCGCCATCGTTTCGAGTTCAACAACGAGTATAAGAAGCAATACGAGGCCGCCGGTATGATGTGTACGGGTGAGAATCCGGAGACAAATCTGGTAGAGGTGGTAGAGATCCCCGCCTTGAAATGGTTCGTGGGCGTTCAATATCATCCGGAGTACAACAGTACCGTGGTGAATCCGAATCCTCTTTTCCTCAGCTTCGTGAAAGCTGCTATCGAAAATAAAAAATAATTGGTGATAAATGGATAAAAACACATTAATAGGTTTTCTGCTGATCGGTGTCGTATTATTCGCGTTTAGCTGGTTCAACCGGCCAACGCCTGAGCAGTTGGAGGCACAGCGCCGTTACCAAGATTCAATCGCGAAGATTGAGTATGCTCAGCAACTGGAGTTGCAGAAACAAGAGAACAAGAGTGCTTTAGTGGAGGATTCGTTGGAGAACCTGCCGGACTCGGTACGGGCGCAACGTTTGCAGCAGAGCTTCGGCGTATTCGGCGACGCTATGGTGGGCACGGAAGATTACACGACCCTGCAAAATGACGTGGTCGAGCTGCGTATCAGCAATAAGGGCGGACGTATTTGTTACGCACGCTTGAAGGAGTATGATACGTATAATGACGAGCCTCTCGTTTTGTTCGACGAGAAAGAGTCTAATTTTAATTTCACGTTGGTCACGGCAACGAACCGTGTCGTGAATACGAGCGATTTGTATTTTACCCCGGTTAAAGGTAATGACCCGAATTCCGTGATCATGCGTTTGAACACCGGCGAGGGTAGTCATCTGGATTTTACCTATACCTTGAAACCGGATGATTATATGGTGCAATACCAGATTCTGGGTACGGGATTGAACGGTGTCTTGGCACCGAGCACGAATGCCTTGGATTTGTTGTGGGAGCAGGATATCCGCCAACAGGAAAAAGGACGTAAGTTTGAGGATCGCTACGTGACCTTGAACTACAAGTTCATGGCGGACGACGTGGAACACCTGAGCGAGTCGAAGAGTGACAGCAAGCAGATCCCGAACCGCTTGAAATGGATCGGTTATAAGGATATGTTCTTCTCTACCGTATTGATCTCGCAAGAGGGCTTTGAGGCTACTACCTTAGACTCGAAAGCGATTCCGGAGGGGGATGTGTTGAAACAATTCAAGACGACCGCTTCCGTACCTTTCGACTTGCAAGGTAAGGAGGCCACGAACCTGTCCTTTTATTTCGGACCGAATAAGTTCGCCTTGTTGAAGTCCTTCGATAAGGGAGTCTCTGCCGAGCAGCAACTGGATCTGGAGAAGTTGGTTCCGCTAGGCTGGGGTATCTTCCGCTGGGTGAACCAATATTTCGTGATCCCCTTGTTCGACTTCTTGGGTAAGTTTATCCATAATTATGGTATCTTGATTCTTTTGATGACTATCATCGTGAAGATCATCCTTTTCCCGTTGACGTATAAGTCTTATATGTCGTCCGCCAAGATGCGTGTATTGCGTCCGCAAGTGGAGGAGATCAACGCTAAGTATCCCGGACAGGATAAGGCTATGGAACGGCAGAAAGCGACGATGGAGCTATATAGCCGTGCGGGGGCGAGCCCAATGAGTGGTTGCTTGCCGATGTTGTTGCAGATGCCGATCTTAATCGCTTTATTCATGTTCTTCCCGTCGGCGATCGAGTTACGTCACCAGAGTTTCCTTTGGGCGCACGACTTGTCTACTTACGACGCTATCTTTAGTTGGAATAAATATATTCCGATCATCACTCCGTATTTCGGAAATCACATCAGTTTGTTCTGTTTGTTGATGACGATCACGAATATTTTTTATACCAAGTATAATATGGAGATGACGAATACCGGGCAGCAACAGATGCCGGGCATGAAGGCCATGATGTACATGATGCCGTTGATGTTCTTGGTGTTCTTCAACCAGTATGCTTCCGGTTTGACGTATTACTATTTCATCTCTACGTTGATCACAATCGTGCAGACATTGATCTTCCGCTATACGATCAATGAGGATAAATTGTTAGCTAAGTTGGAGGCAAACAAACGGAAACCGATGAAGAAATCCGGTTTCATGAAACGTCTGGAAGAGGCTCAACGAGCACAGCAGGAGACGTTGCGTAAACAACAAGAGGCTAAGAAAAAACGATAGGATAATAGTAATTGTTGTCCTTGAAAAAGGTCCCTTTATCTGCTTATTGGTAGATAAAGGGACTTTTTTGTATATCTTGGCTCGTCTACTTGAAAAACAAGACGTCTTGATCATGATTCTATTTGTTTATTTGTATTTATTCAAAACTTTTTGTTTGTTTGCATTGTTTTGTATTCAAAAGATTGATGAGGAAATTGATTTTTTCTATATTGAGGAAATAGGGAGGTTATAAATAAGAGATTTTGTCAATGACAAAAAATGAACGATCGCTTCAATGGGTAATAGCGGGAATATTCTTCGTAGTATGCTTTGCTTTCTTTCAATGGATTTACCCAAACCATTTGTTCTTCAAAGAGCAGATGAGGATTTTTTTGTATACCACCGATTATTTTATTTCGTTCTGGGATGAGCCGGCTTGGTTGAGCTGTTATGTGGGGAATTTCTTGATACAGTTCTTCCATTTGACTGTGATAGGCCCGTTAATCGTGACGTGCGTGTTGTTGCTCTTATGGTACTACTCTATGCGGGTTTTACGCAAGTTCGGGAATGGTAATATGGTCTCCATATATGCGTTGTTTCCGGTAGCGTTAGAGTGGGGATTGATTTGCCGGTTGTCGTATAGTATAGCGTCTACGCTTACGTTGATTTTCGTGCTATGGCTCTTCTTGGGATACATCCGGATTAAGAATAAGAGAACGTCCGTTTGGGTGGCTTTTATACTTCTTCCCATAATTTATAGCATGGTCGGTAGCCGGCTGTTTGTCTTCTCCTTGATGGTGATATTCTATGAGGGAGCCAAGAATAGGAAACGGTGGTGGTTCTGGCTTTCTCTTTTGTTATCGAGTTATTTATATCCGTTGTTCATGCGTCATTTTTATGGATTGAGCATTGAGGAGGCCTATAAATATTCCCATGTGGATGGCTTGAGCGTATATTTCCCCGCTTTAGCGTTGATTCTAGAGATATTCGCTTTGGAGATTAAAGGTATACGTAGGATACGTCTGAACCGGCATAGCTTGCTTATAACCTTTTTAGTCGTATTTGGATTCTTTTCATTTGTTATAGCGGGTACGAACCGGAAGCGGGAAAAGGTTCTGGCAGTAGACCAAGCGATCTATAGGGGTGATTGGGAGCGAGTCTTGGATTTGTCTGCCGGATTTGATTCTCCCGATATCTTGGTAAGTTATTATAGGAATATCGCTTTCTCCAAGAAGAACGAGTTGCCCCAGAATTTGATGGATCATTATCAACGAGGGGCGGACGCCTTGTTCTTGCCGATCGATTTGAGGTCTTCTATACTTCCCGTGTTTTTCAGTAATGAGGTGTATTATCAATTGGGAGATATGGATATGGCCCGTCCCGGGCGATCGAAGGAATCTTGTTCAGCCCTAAACAAAGAAGCGTACGGCAGATCAAGCGGCTGGTGGAGATTGATATGCGGCGAGGGGATATTGAGGAGGCTAGAAAATACCTGAACCTATTGGACGCGACGTTATTTTATCACTCATGGGCAAGGTCGAAGGAGGAACAGTTGAAGGGTGAGGAGACCTTGTCGATGGAGAAACGTTTGCCGAGGAAAAGTGATTGGGAGCGAGAGCACGACATACTAATGTCCATATCCGATTATCCGGGCGTACTGTCAAGTTTGGTGGCGGAATATCCGGAAAATAAACAGGCATTGGATTATTTGTTGTGCTATTATTTACTGAACGAGAATTTGAATAGTTTTAAGAATACGTTCGATACTTATTATAAAGGAAAATTTGAGGTTGTACCCCGTTTGTACGAGGAGGCTTTGGTACAAGTCTTATCTAAAAGCTCGGACGAGGAGGTGGCCGGTTATCAGATACCTCAAGATGTTATCGAGAATTACCAAGATTACATCCATTGTAAATCGGGTAGAAAAGCAAAGGAGGAATTACGAGAACGTTATTCCTCCACCTATTGGTACTACTCTGACTATATTCATTGAATAATAGTGTAAGTGATCAGCGGTTCGCAAGGAAGGCTAAGGCTTTCTCCATGTCCTCCGGTGTATCTATACCGATCGTTTCTTGCTCTGTGATGCCGACCTTGATTTTATATCCGTTTTCCAACCAGCGTAATTGCTCAAGGCTTTCCGCCAGTTCTAAAGCGGATTGAGGTAATTGGGTGATTTCTTTCAGCACTTGCGCACGATAGGCATATAACCCGATATGTTTGTAAAAGGTATGACTCGGCAACCATTCCGTATATTTCTTGCCCCGGATATAAGGAATAATAGATCGACTGAAATACATAGCCTCGTTGTTTTTGTTGAGTACGACTTTCGGGGAATTGGGATTGAATAGGGAACTCTCGAAATCATCGTCCGAACGGAAAGGCTTTACCAATGTCGCTATTTGCGTGTTTGCGTCGGCGAAGCAGGTTTTGATCGTCTGGATTTGCTCGGGATGGATAAAAGGCTCGTCACCTTGGATATTGACAATCACATCATACCCTTCGCCTATTTTCTGATAAGCCTCGTAGCAACGATCCGTACCGCTACGATGTTGATCGGAGGTCATGACGACTTGGCCGCCGAAGGCTTTAACCGCATTCTCTATCCGGATATCGTCGGTAGCTACGCAAACGGAGTCTAAGACATCCTTTACTTGCTCATATACACGTTGTATCATGGGCTTTCCGTTCATATCCGCTAATGGCTTCCCCGGAAAACGGGTAGAGGCGTATCTCGCCGGAATAATTCCTATAAACTTCATCATTCTATATCATTTTGTTAACTGGTTACTACTTTTCCTTCGCTTAACTGGATCAACTTATCCCGTTCGCCTACGATCCATACGATATCTCCTTCCTCGAAAACCGTACTAGGAGGCGGATTCTTGATCGAGCTACTTCCACGTTCGATACCGATTACCAAGCAAGCGGCTTTATCACGGATACCGGACTCTATGATGGAGCGGCCGATCAATCGGGAACCTTCCGAGATAATGATTTGCTCCATATTCATCTCTTCCTTTCTTGTGTTCGATTGCTCGGCGTATGATTTCTTGTAGCGTTCCTCCAGATATTTCCTAAAGTGCTCCAGATCATCATCTGCGCCAACTACTACCAGTTTATCGAACGGGTAGAGCCGCTCGTCTCCTCCCGGTATGTTGATTCGCTTCTCTCCCCGGATAATCGTTACGATATTTACGTTGCACTTTTGCCTGAAGTTTAATTCTTTCAGGCTTTTTCCCATACTGGGGGAATTCTGCTTCACCTCGAAATCTGCTAAATGGAGATCTCGTTCTAATAAGTGGTTCGCGAAACGCTGGTTAATCGGGGCTTTTCGCTCTTGCTCCATTTCTCTCGCTACAAGGTTACTGAAAAAATGCCGTTCCATCAAGATCGACTGCCTCTTTAGCCGTTTGGAGAATATCATTAATACGATAACAGCGGAGGCGACCGCCAGCATAATTCCTAGCGCAGCATTCAATAACCGTGCGACAGGAAGCATGACGAGACCGATACAGAGCAGGATTCTGAGGATCACGAGTGATACTAGGGGACCCCGGTTATATTTATTATCGTTCCATAATTGCTGGAACTCCACGGAATGATTCTTTTTCATCATGATCGCCCGCAACATCGGGGAGATCAGAGCTAGGATTAAGATCAAGGAGATTAGACTTCCTTGGATGCCGGGCAAATGTTTACAGATGAACGGAGTCACGATTTGTAGCCATAAAAAGATAAGTACTAGGCAGACGGCGGTATAAGTACCGACGATGCGGACCAAGGCTTTTAGTAACTTATTCCATGCGCTTTTTTGACGGATCGTATTGGAACCGGATGAATATCGCTCCAAGAACTGTTTCCAATTCTCCGGTATGATCCGCTCCGCCCATTTGTAGGTAGGTTCCGCTAGCCGGATCATATAAGGTGTGAAGAATGTCGTGATCACGGATACGGCGACAACGATCGGATACAGATATTGATCCGTCACGTTTAATGATAGTCCCAAACCTGCGATGATGAAGGCGAATTCTCCGATCTGCGCTAACGAGAAACCAGACTGGATGGCTATTTTTATCGGTTGTCCGGACAGTAATACTCCGAAACTGGCGAAACAAATCTGTCCGGCCATGACTACGAGCGTGATAATGAAAATCGGGATTTTGTACTCCCAGAGCATCTGAGGATCGATTAACATGCCTACAGACACGAAGAAAATCGCTCCAAATAAGTCTTTTACGGGTTTTACCAAATGCTCGATCCGTTCAGCGTCAATGGTCTCGGCCAAAATAGAACCCATGACAAAAGCTCCGAGAGCCGATGAGAATCCGGCTTTTGTGGCGATCATAACCATACCAAGGCATAGCCCGATGCTCACGATCAACAGAGTCTCCTCATTTAGGAAGCTTTTTGCCTTTTTCAGAAAAGAGGGGATCAAATAGATCCCGACAACGAAACAGAATAAAAGGAAAATGCCTAATTTGACCACGCTATCCAGCATCTCCATGCCTTCCACGTGTTTACTTACCGCTACGGTAGAAAGTAATACCATTAATAATACGGCGAATAGATCCTCCACCACCAAGATACCGAATACGACACCGGCGAATCGTTGGTTACGCAATCCCATGTCGTCGAATGCCTTGAAGATAATCGTCGTGGAAGACATCGATAACATACCTCCGAGGAAAAGACTGTTCATATGTCCCCAACCCAGTGATAAGCCCGTGATATATCCCGCTGTCATCATACCTATAACAACGGTTATGGCTCCAATGACGGCGGTTCCTCCCACCTTCATCAACTTCTTGAAACTGAAATCGAGCCCCAAAGCGAATAACAGGAAGATAACGCCTATATCAGCCCAGATACGGATACTTTCCACATCTGTAACTGTCGGTATTTGCTCGATGGAAGGTCCGGCGAGTATTCCGGCTACGATATACCCCAATACGACCGGTTGCTTTAACTTTTTGAATAACAGGGTAACCAACCCGGCGGATATGAGTATGACCGCAAGATCTGATATTAGCGCAGGTATCTGAGACATCGTTTATTGTTTTTTCGATTGCCAAAGTTAGGTATTTATTTTAATTTTGTGTCTCAAAACAGAAGCCAAAATGAAGAAGAAACATCCGATTGAAGCGCTTATAGAGCAAGGGGAACATCAACAACTTGATTTCAAGTTTGAGGTGAGCGACAGCAAGAAGATTGCCCGGACATTGAGTGCGTTCGCGAATACAGATGGCGGGCGGCTGCTGATTGGAGTGAAGGATAACGGCGCTATTTCCGGTGTGAGAAGTGAGGAGGAATATTATATGATCGAGGCTGCTTCTAAAATGTATACGCATCCCGAGGTGCCGTTTACAGCTAAGCGCTGGGATGTCAACGGGAAGACCGTATTGGAGGTCTATATCGCCCCAAGCGATGAGAAACCGCATACGGCACCGGATAAAGACGATAAATACAAGGCCTATATCCGGGTTGCAGACGAGAATATATTAGCGAACGAAGTCCTCATGCAAGCATGGAAGAAGCAGAAAACCAAAGAAGGTACATTGCTGAAAATAAGTAAGCCCGTCGAGATCCTGTTTTCTTGGCTCGACGAGCATCCTTATATCAGCATAAAGCAATTTTGCCGTATCGCCCATATCAATTATTATGCGGCCCGTAACATCCTAAGTGATTTGATGGCTATGGGAGCGATGGAATATGTCGTGATCGATAAATGTATTGCCTATAAACGGATCGCATAGACTCGTTTATAGGTTGATTACATAGACTTGCGCGCTCTCGAATCTGACGACTTTGATAGGAGTCCCTTTCTCGATGAAGCCAGACTCCGATACGCCGTCATACAACTCTCCCTCGATAGATACTTTACCCGAAGGACGTAAAACGGTAGCGGCCGTGCCCTCTTTTCCGATCAGTTGTGTCAAATTGGGGCTGGATACCGCTTTTTCCAAATCAGCGTTTAATGCCATTTTCTTTAGCGGTCCTTTATGTCCTATTTTGTTGGATAACCATATCACTAACGTGAATCCGATACCCAGACCTAATAGAACCGTTAAGGCGGCTCTGCCCGTATCCATTCCAGATACGTTTTGAAAATCAAAAACAGTATTGTTCAGTAAGCTCATCGTAAGTCCGCCGACCACGAGAATAATTCCACTTATCCCCGCTATGCCAAAGCCCGGGATCACGAATATCTCCAACATTATTAATATAACGCCGAGAATGAATAACAGGATTTCCCAGTTTTCAGCCAACCCGTCCATATAGAGAGGAGCGAAGTAAAGGATAGCCGCTATTATCGCGGCGGCGGATGGAAAACCAAGCCCCGGGGTTTGCATCTCGAAGTAAATACCACCGATGATAATAATGATTAATAAGCTCTGTATTACCGGACTCATAAAGAAACCTTTTACATTATCGAACCATGAGGGTTCATAACTTTTAATCTCATAGTCCTTACATCCGATATATTCTGTGATTACTTGATCCGGACTCTCGGCGATGCCATCGCAATAACCCCATTTGAGTGCTTCTTGAGAGGTAAGTGTTAATACCTTACCGCTATCGATGAGGTTGGGGACGATCACTCTGTCATCGACCATCGCTTCGGCGATTAAAGGATCTCTTTTCCATTTATAGATCGTGTCGCCGTTTTGTATAAGCGTATCTTTCCCTTGTGCCTCAGCCGTCGAACGGATCATGGAACGCATATAAGATTGATATTTATCAGGTAGAGCCGCACCCGTTTGATTGACAACCGTTGCCGCACCTATATTCGCCCCTTTCCGCATATAGATTTTCTTGCATGCTATGGAAATTAAAGCACCTGCTGAAGCTGCGTTATTATCGATAAATACATATACTGGTATGGGACTATATAAAATAGCCGTTCGCATAGAATCGGCAGATTCCAGTAATCCGCCGTATGTGTTCATATGCAATAAGATGGCATCGGCGTTCAATTGCTTAGCCTCTGATAATCCGTTATGGAGATAAATCCACGTGGTGTTATCGATCTCTTTTTTTATATCAATCGTATATATTAAGGACTTCTCTTTAGCCTCTGATTGAAGAGAGATTGCAAGTATTAATACTATAGCTGTTAATATTGTTAATAAACGTTTCATCTTGTTTGTATTATATTCGTTTTTAATATTTGGTTGAAAATTGTAACTGGCTTGTTGTAAATGTTGATTTTTGTAACTTGTGCAACTTGTAAATAATACTCATTTTCAGTAAGATTTACAACAAAAATATTAAGTTACGATTTTTAATATTAATATTTATCAAAGAACTGTATATCTCCATTTTTAATTTATATATTTGTTGCATCCTTCAATGTTTGAGGGATAATACTTATACAGTATTAAACTTTATTTAACTAGTAAAAATATGAATGCGTTGCAATTTCAGAAAAAATTATTGAGCATGCAAGAAAACATGATGAATTTTGCGCTTATGCTTACAGCGAATAGGGATGATGCCCAAGATCTGATGCAGGACACAACGCTGAAGGTTTTAGACAATCAAGAAAAATTTGTAGACAATATCAATTTTAAGGGCTGGGTCTTGACTGTGATGCGTAACATTTTCATTAACAATTATCACAAGATCGTTCGCACGCAAACTGTCGTAGATCAAGGTGTCGACTTATATAACTTGGATGTCGTGAACGATTCAGGTTTTGACTCTCCGGATGGCGCTTATCAAATTCAAGAGATCACGAAAGCGATCAACGGTTTGAACAATGAGTTGAAGGTTCCATTCTCTATGTTTTTGAGCGGCTATAAGTACAATGAGATCGCTGATAAACTGGATGTTCCTCTGGGGACGGTTAAGAGCCGTATTTTTTTCGCTCGACAAGAATTACAAAAAGTTTTAAAAGATTTTCGTCAAGGATAAAATTTACTTTATATAAAAGAAGCCGTCTTTAACAAAAGACGGCTTTCTTTTTATTCGGCCGGTTGGTATAAATATCTCTTGATGCTTCTTTTGGGTGTTTTCTCGAATTCTTCTTGATACAGCTTGAAACAGGTGATTTTACTGTAATTCGGCATCTCCTCGTTTACTTGGTCAATGTTGGTCTGCATCAACTTCTCGATTTCGGAATGTTGTATACCTGCCTTATCTACTTGCTCCCAATCGGGATAGATGAGGGCGACTAGTTTACCTCCTTGGGAGATGATGAGCGATTCCGCTACATATAGCATATTATTCAAGCGATCCTCGATCTCTTCCGGATAGATATTTTGTCCGCTGGGGCCTAGAATCATGGTTTTACTACGGCCGCGGATATATAAAAATCCATCTTTATCGAGGGTTCCCAGATCGCCGGTACGCATCCATCCGTCAGGCATCATAACGGCTTTCGTAGCCTCCGGATTCTTGTAATAACCGAGCATCACGTTCATACCCTTCACCAATATTTCTCCCACCTTGTTTTCCGGGTCCTCTGAATCGATGCGGACTTCCATACGGTCGACGATACGTCCTACGGAACCGGGCTTAAACTCATCCCATTGCGCATAGGAGACTAGCGGGCCACATTCGGTCATCCCGTAGCCTACGGTATAGCGGAAATGGATGGAATGAAGGAACGTTTCCACTTCTTTATTGATAGCGGCTCCTCCGATAACGATCTCCCCGAAGTTTCCTCCGAAAGACGCCGTTAACTTGGCGGAAATGGTATCCAGCACTTTCTGGTCTATATAGGGGACTTTCAAGAGCAATTTAATCAAAGGCTTCTCCAGTTCGGGGAATACCTTGTTTTTGATGATTTTCTCGATAATCAGAGGTACGGCTAGGATCAGCGCCGGCTTGATCGTCGTGAAAGCTTCCGCTATGATTTTCGGGCTGGGGGTACGTGTGAGGAAGTGTACATGGCAGCCTTTATTCACGGAATTCAATACCTCGAATGCCAATCCGTACATATGGGCCATCGGAAGCATACATACGATATTATCACCCGGATGGATGAACGGTAAATTGTCGTAAGCGAATTGCGTATTACTCCATAAGCTCCGATAGGGGATCATAACCCCTTTCGAGAAACTGGTGGTTCCGGAAGTATAATTAAGTACCGCTAATTCTTCCGGCTTTTCCACGTGATACCGAACATCGTTCGACGTGAATGAACGAGGGTACTTTTTACCGAAATATTCATTAATCCGATCTCTTACTACCCGGACTTCTTTGCTTTTACTGTGAATGATCGAGAAGTTATCCAGCATCATGAACAGTTTCACGTCGGGCATCATGCGTTCATTCATATTCTCCCAGTTGCTGGAAGCGGCAAGGACTGCCTTTGCCTCGGAATGATTTACGATATGATGTATATTATCCGGTTTGAATTCATGTAGAATAGGCACGGCTACGGCTCCATAAGCCAAGATCCCGAAGAAACAGATCGCCCAGTTGGAGGAGTTCCGTCCAACTAAAGCCACCTTATCCCCCTTTTTAATGCCGGCATGCTCTAGGATAATATGAAATTTCTCGATTCGACGAGCTACATCTTTATAATGGAAGGTATGTCCATTATAATCGGAGAACGCCGGGAGATCCCAATGCTCCTTGATGCTATTCTCTATGAGTCCTAAAAAACGATTCTCCATACTAATTTATTTATCAAATAACCATATGACAGGGTGGAAAGTTGTCAAAAGCCAAAGATAGTGCCTTTTCTGTAAATTATGAGTTTCAGTCTGCCGGAAACTGAAATATTCTTTACCTTTGTCTCTCCAAATAGAAGAATATGGTAGCACCTCTGGTAAAACGGATATGGATCTGGTGCAGGAATCTGTTGATCTTCCTGTTTGTATCCAGTATATTGGCGGTAGTGGTATATAAATTTGTACCCGTATATTATACGCCATTGATGTTTATTCGTATGTATGAGCAGCATCAGGATGGGAAGAAAATGAAACTCGGTCATACGTGGGTTCCTATATCCAAGATCGCCCAGCCTTTGGTTCAAGCGGTCATAGCGTCGGAGGATAACCTGTTCATGGAGCATAATGGCTTTGATGTGGAACAAATCCAGAAGGCACGGGCCGAGGCCGAGAAAGGTAAAAGGGTAAGAGGTGCCAGCACGATTTCCCAGCAGACCGCTAAGAATGTATTTCTTTGGCCGGGGAAAAGTTATTTACGGAAAGGTATCGAGGTCTATTTTACCTTCTTGATCGAATGGATATGGGGAAAGGAACGTATTATGGAAGTCTATCTGAACTCGATAGAGATGGGGGAGGGTATCTATGGTGCGGAGGCGGTAGCGGAGGCTCATTTCGGTAAGCATGCCTACCAATTGACCAAAAGCGAGGCAGCCTTGATAGCGGCCACACTTCCAAATCCCCGGAAGTTTAATTCTGCTAAACCGTCACCTTATATGCTGAAACGACAAGCGAAAATAATTTCCTTAATGGGAAAACTGATAAAAGTAGAAATGGGATATGGTGCCGGGCAAGTTGATCCCGGTACCGGAAAGGTTAAAAAAAGAAAGAAATGGAGAGCTTCCGTTATCATGACTTGGGACGAATCGCTTATGCCGATGCGTTAGAATATCAGACAGCTGCTTTCGAGGTCTTATTGGATGCGAAGGCAACGGGAAAGAAAGAGGATAATCAATTATTCTTTTGTGAGCATTTACCGGTCTTGACGATCGGTAAAAGTGGCAAGGACTCTAATTTGCTTATTCCCGAGGAAACTTTACGGGAACGAGGGGTCTCGTTTTACCATATAAACAGAGGGGGGGATATAACGTATCACGGGCCGGGACAGATTACCGGTTATCCGGTATTTGATCTGGAATATTGGAATCTGGGATTGAAACAATACATCCATATGCTGGAAGAGACGATCATCCGTTTCCTATCGCTTTACGACTTGAAAGGGGAACGTTTGGAAGGGGCGACGGGTGTATGGCTAGACCCTGAAGTACCGGGGCGTGCCCGTAAGATCTGTGCGATTGGCGTGAAAAGCAGCCGGTTCGTTACGATGCATGGCTTTGCTTTGAATATAAATACGGATCTGAGTTACTTTTCATTGATCAACCCTTGTGGTTTTACGGATAAAGGCGTTACCTCCTTGGCTATGGAGTTGGGGGTACCCCAAGACTTTGAGTTGGCAAAAAGTCAATTGAGATCGATTTTCATGGAAATCTTCGCTTGATATGGCAGTCATTCATTTCGCTCCTTTGCAAGGATATACGGATTCGGTTTATAGAGAGGCGCATACCCGAGTATTCGGGGGCGTAGATACCTATTATACTCCTTTCGTAAGGATAGAGAAAGGTGGTTTCCGGAATAAGGACTTGAAGGATATCGCTTGCGATAGAAATAGGCAGGTACATGTCGTACCGCAATTGATCGCTTCCACACCAGACGAGTTTCGGCCGATCGTGCGTTTATTCCAAGAGAATGGATACAAGGAAGCGGATATTAATTTAGGATGCCCTTTCCCTATGCAGGTCCGTGCGCATAGAGGCTCGGGACTTTTGCGGTACAAGGAAGAGGCCGAGTCTTTATTACGTACGATTGAGGAGTTCCCGGATATTTCTTTTTCTATGAAAATGCGTTTGGGGTGGGAGTGTACCGACGAGTCATTCGTGCTTCTTTCCTTATTAAATAAGTTACCTTTGAAGCATATAACCTTGCATCCCCGGTTAGGGATACAGCAATATAAAGGAGCTATCGATTGGGATGGATTCTCTCGTTTTTATGATGAATGTGAACTTCCCTTATATTATAATGGAGATTTAGTGGGGCTGGAAGATATCCGAGGAATAAAGGAGCGTTTTCCGGGGCTTGCCGGGATCATGCTGGGACGAGGGTTATTGGCCTCTCCTTGGCTGGCCACTGAGTTTGTGTCCGGACAGGTCTTGACCGTGAATGAGAGGCGGGATAAACTAGTCATGTTCCATGAGTCGTTGATGGATGAATATGCTGCCCGGTTGGAAGGTGGCGAGCATCAGGTATTATCTAAAATGAAGACAATCTGGGATTATCTTTTGCCGGAGGCCGATAAAAGGCTTCGCAAGAAAGTATTGAAAAGTACTTCCCTTACTTCTTATCAGTCGGCAGTGAAAGATTTGTTGAGTCTTTGACTACGGGAGGGACATTCGTAGAGTCTTTGGGGATCAAGGGTAAAAGAGGCCTCTTTCTTCTCCTGAAAATCTCAGAGAAGTTCGTGAAGTCTTTCCGGTACATGATACCTACACCTTGTATGGTTAATGCTTGCTTCAGGCCGAAATACATATCTCTGGCATGGTTATAAGCCTTTAGCCGGATCTCACCGGAGGGGGTCAACTTATATTCTAGGTCGAACTCTCCGATAAAAGTGTTATTTTTGCCTGTAGTGACCGTATTTCTCATACCGAAATTACCATTGATCAATAAGCGGTTGTTTAGCAACTGGCTGGATAATATCATCTCATATTCCGTGTCTTCCTTGAAACCGTCCTGTCCCGCTCGTATGTTTGTCCCTATTTGTACTTTATCCGTGAAACTACCTAATAGATTGGATAATTGCGCTGAGATAGCGGATGAAGCCACGGCGTTTAACTCGCTAGACTTATAACTCGTTTGGGCATATTCTGGTGTGTAGAATTTATTTAACACCAGCAAATAAACAATTTGCCGAGTCATCATATCCTCTGTGTCTATAAACGCTTTGACTTGACGCTCTAATTCCTCGTTAGAGTTCGGAAATTCTAAGTCGAAGGAAATAGACGGGCTGCGCAATGCGCCTTTAAGGTTTAAGACGCAATTGACGGGTATGTTTGTTCGAGAACTTTCTTGTAAGAGACTCTGATCCAAGTCTCCGATATTTGCGGTCAGATTGTAGATCGCATTGATATCCATATGGGCATTAAAGGGATCGCCACGGAAATTGATCGTGCTACCGTCTCTGATCTTAAAGTCTTTATGGATGATTTGCTGTAAGCTGAAATTATAGTTTCCTTGTACGATATTCACGTCGCCATACATACGAAGATCACTTCTTGTTCCATATTGTATTTGTAAACTTCCACTGGCGTTTCCTTTGATACGGTCTCCCGCTATCGGGTCCATGATTAGCTCTATATCGGCATCGGGTGTGATATCAAGGAGGAAGTTCATTCGTAGCTCGGCTCCCTCGTCTGTCTCGTGTACGATATTCAATGGGTGTGTGGACGTGGAATCTACGTTAGCGGCCAACTTGCTTTTATCGACGAACGTGATAAAATCATAGTCCGTAGCCGAGTTCTTATTCATGAAGTCCAGATAAATAGCGGTCTTAGGTTCGCTTTTCATATTAATATCAAAGTCGATCAACTTACCGTTACCCTTGATCTGCGCCGTTCCACTGGCGAATACAGTTCCGTAAATCAGCGGATTCTTTTTCTGGTTGGCGTTATACATCAACATATTATTGCCTTGCACGTTTACGAGGAAGCTATAATCCCGGAAATGCAAATGGTTGAACTTGAGGCTGACTTTCCCTAGGTTGCCGAATTGATCCTTGACCGTGATATTCCGTAAATTGACGGATGTAGAGTCAAGGTGGACGGAATCGGAGAAGGTATAATACGTATCCAAGAAATCAACGCCTACCCCTCCATCCATGACATAGGCATCTCCCTCGACATTCAGCTCCTTAAAGGGGCCGTGCAAATGTATACTTCCGAATCCCCGGCCTTGCAAGTTCTTTACGACCGTATCGACAAAGGGCTGCAAGAAAGCTAGATTGATATCATTGGCATCGAAATATAAGGATAGCCCCGCATTGGGTCCGACCGGGAATACATAGCCGTTTACATCCGTCCAAGTGCTGTCGTTCTTGTAGATGCTTCCCAGCATAAGGATACCTTTCTGTGCGTTGTCCCATTCGCTGAAGAGATTGAGGCGACCCAAGGGGGTTTGGTTGAATGAGAAATTCTTTACTTCCAGATCCGTGTTTAGCATACGGCTATTGAATAAATCATTCACGTAGAACTTACCGGTAGCCTCACCTCCGAATTGCAAGACTGGGATATTCAATACGTCGAAGACATAACTCAGCTCTATTTGCTTCAAGTCTACCAATAAAGTATCTGCCGGATCTTTTGAGATCGTCCCTTCCATAGATAAATACTGGGTCTCATGATCTACCCGGAAATGCTCAATACCGATCTTGCCCTCACGAATCGTTATATTCGCCGGATTGATGGTCCAGAGCGTGTCTTTAATAATGAGGGGGCTTTTATTCAACGTGACTTCCGTACGTAACTTGGCCGGCCCTTTCTCGCTTTCCTCTTCGACAAAAAGGGTAGAGGCGGAGATGTCGGCCTTAAATAACCGCTCTTTATTATTCGCCCAGCCAATCAGGGTGTTCACCAGATTATCTTTAGCGTCTGCTTTGATATCAAGGTAGTTACGCAGTCCCTTGTCGTTATAATTAATCGTTTTTAATTGGAGGTTTACCTTATCGTTCGGATTGTCGCAGACCAAGTAACCGGATTCGAACATGGATTTCCCGAGATTGAACTTCGGAAGCCACGCCTCGATACGGAACTTATTATAAATATTATTATAATGTCCCGTGATCCGTCCGGGTTGCACCATCGTGAACGGTAGTTTTAATGTCGTAGAAAGCGCTTCCGTATTCTCGATCGTTAATAGGAGGGCGAAGTTATTCTCTTTCACGATTTGTTTTTTCTGGGTCGTGTTGATCAAGGCTGGCACATATCCCTTGAACGTATTCATAAGGCTGGGGATTAGCGTGTTGAATGAGTAAGACCCGGTGACCTCTCCATTCAAGATATCGGACGTTATGGTTAATTGCCGGTCGAGACTATGCCCCGAGGCAACTACTTCGAATTTCTTAAGGAAGAAGCTGCTGGGAGTGGTCTCGAAAGAAAGACTGTCCAACGTGATGCTACCTTCCAGATTATCGATATTATCTCCGGTGAAATCCGCATTTAAAGCCAAGGAGATATTCGGCGCCTCATATTTGTCTGTCAGGTTCAATCGGTCCGGCCGGAAATGATCGAGGCGGGCGGTGAAATTAAACAAGGAGTTTTGCCCTTGGTGCTGGAAGATGCCTTGGGCGTGTAACTCGCCATTGGGATCGTTTACATGGATAGTCCCATCGAAACTACTCTTCCTGAAATTACCGGAAAGATTTATATCCTTGTATTTATAAGCTTTATAATCGAACTCCTTGACTTGTGCTTGGATATTTCCGGAGAAATTTCCGCCAACAGGTCTACGGGTATCGATATTGATGTCGAAGCGAGCCTCCCCGAAAGGATTATTCTCACCAAATAACTCATGGAGCCGCAAGTTGCTGGAGGCGATGCGTCCCCGTAGGTAAGCGGCTATATTCTTATCCTTGTTGCTACCGAATATCAAGTCTGTCTGTATGGAGCCGATGGAAGACGATAATTTTCCGAAAGCGACTAGGTTATCAAAAAAGCCTGATATCTCGCCCGTGAAATTGATCGTCCCCAATTTGACGACCGGGGCCGGGAGACTCTTCGGACGCTCATTGAAGTTATTGGCCAGACTGGAGATGCCGTCTGTCGTGATATACATCTTATTCACCTTCCCTAAAAGATACGTTTCCTCAGGATGGGTGATGTTTTTCAGTTCCATCTGGCCGATAAACAGCATCTTATCGCTATACTTCAAGGTGAGGCGCTTCAAGTTAAAATTATTGATGTAGCCGTTTGCCTCGGCCGATAACTCAATCGTGTCGGCGAAGTTCTTGAACGCCGGGACGAAAGGGGATAAGTCTTTCAGGCAGATTTGCGAAGGTGTTATATTCAAATCGATCGGAGCGTTGTTCAAGAGAGCGGGAAGGCTATCGATCTCGCTTAAATCGATCCGGGCACGCCCGATCTTCAAGTTTGTCTGCGGCAAGCGTACCTCGAAGTCCTGCACGAAAGCGCTATCCCGGTTCCCGACCACGTTCAGCGATAACTTATTCAAGGAGAAACCGGATGCCTCATCGAAACTCATCTTCTTGATATGGGCGTTCACGCTGTCCTTGTTAAAAGCCTTGAGGGATATCTTGGCACTCAGGTTCTTGATATCGATATGCTTGGCGTTGAACTTTCCCGGGGTCTCTTTCTCGCTATCCACGTTATAGCTGAAATTACCTCTTCGGATCATGATGGAGTTGAAACGGAGATCGATATTCTTCTCTTTCTTTATCGAATCCTTGCTGGCGAAAGCGTCGATGACGAATTGCAGGTTCAAGGGGCTTTCGGGCGTATGTTTTCGTAGGTTGAAGGAGAAACCGAACAAACGTACCGTCGTGAAGACGAACTTCCCTTCCAGTAACGGCATGATCTCGAATCCCGCCGCCACATGGTTCGCCTCGAACATGACTTTCCCGTCTTGGTCTTCCAGATAAAGCCCTTCCAGTACTAGGCGATTGAACCATTCGATATCCACGTTACCGATCTTTACGGGCACACCGAGGTGGCCGGATAACTGGGTCGTGGCTACTTCTGATACTTTGTTTTGAATATAAGGAATTCTCAGTAAGATGCCCGGCAACGCATAGAATATCCAGAATAATGTAAGCAGGGTAATGATTATGTATTTAAGTCCTCTGATATCTTTTCTATTTATTTAGCGCAAATCTACAACAATATCGCGATAGATTTCGTTAATTCGCGGAAAAAAGAATGAAGATATGAGTATAACGATATTAGGAATCGAGTCTTCTTGCGATGACACTTCCTCTTCGGTGATCCGTGACGGCGTGATGCTGTCCAACGTAATAGCCAGTCAAGCCGTTCATGAGGCCTATGGCGGGGTTGTCCCCGAGTTGGCTTCCCGTGCCCATCAGCAGAATATTATTCCGGTAGTAGCCGAGGCCATCAAGCGTGCCGGCATTGATAAGTCCGAGTTGAGTGCCGTGGCGTTTACTCGTGGACCGGGTTTGATGGGTTCTTTATTGGTCGGGACCTCGTTCACCAAGGGTTTGGCCGCTTCCTTGGATATCCCGATGATCGAGGTCAATCACTTACAGGCTCACGTGTTGGCTCATTTTATCAAGGAGACTCCGGACGATGACCATGCTCCCTCGTTTCCTTTCCTTTGCTTGTTGGTTTCGGGCGGTAACTCGCAAATCATAAAGGTGAACGCTTATAATGATATGGAGGTGATCGGCCAGACGATCGACGACGCCGCAGGAGAGGCTTTCGACAAATGCGCCAAGGTGATGGGACTGGGTTATCCCGGTGGCCCAGTCGTGAATCGTTTGGCGAACGAGGGTAATCCGAATGCCTTTACGTTCAGCAAGCCGCATATCCCCGGATATGATTATAGCTTCAGTGGCCTGAAGACCTCCTTCTTATATACCTTGCGTGATCATTTGAAAGATGATCCGGATTTTATTGAGAAGAACAAGCGAGACCTATGCGCTTCCTTGCAAGCTACGGTAATCGATATTTTGATGAGTAAATTGCGTAAGGCGGCGAAGGATTTGTATATAAAGGAAGTAGCTGTCGCCGGAGGTGTATCGGCCAATTCCGGTTTGCGTGAGGCATTCTTGGATCACGCAAAACGTTATGGCTGGAAAGTGCATATCCCGAAGTTCTCGTTCACCACGGATAACGCCGCTATGGTAGCTATCACGGGATATTATAAGTATATGGATAAGGAGTTCTGTCCGATGGATGCCGCTCCTTTTTCTAGGGTTGTCTTATAGGAAAATAGTTTTACTATAGAGAAACAAAAGTTTCTTCTAGGGAAAACAAAAGTTTCTTCCTAATGAAACTATTGTTTTCCCATAATGAAACTCCTAGTATCATTATAACAATGGAAGTAGATGATTTACCAATAGAGTTAGAAGTAGCGGACGCACTCAAATCAGGACACCTGATGATGGGTACGGCAGAGAGTTGTACAGGCGGAAAGATTGCCAGCATGATAACCTCCATGGCGGGCAGCTCGGAATACTTCACCGGGGGCGTGGTAGCCTATTGCAACGAGGTGAAGCATCATGTGCTCGGTGTCTCCGAGGCGGACTTGAACACTTTCGGGGCCGTAAGCCAGCCGGTCGTGGAGCAGATGGCCCGTGGGACTATGCGGGTATTGGGATGTGATTGTGCCGTCGCTACCTCCGGGATCGCCGGGCCGGGAGGCGGGACTCCCTCGAAACCGGTGGGAACGGTATGGATTGCCGCCGCTTATAAGGAGAGGATTCTCTCCGAGTGCTATCATTTCGGGGAGAATCCTCGTATGGAGAACATTCGCTTGTCGGCAGAGGCAGCGTTGCGTATGTTGCTCGGATTGATTCGTGAGTAAAGGGACTATCGCTTAATGGGCGATCTCGTCCACGATTCGTTTATAGCCTTCCTCGTTCGGGTGTAATCCGTCTGAGAATAAGGATTCGTTTATCTTGCCGTCTTCCTGAAGCAACTTCGTACCCGGGTTCTTGAACGTGTACCATCCGGTCTCGGCTATTTGACGGATGCGGAGATTGAGATTCCTTACCCGTTCTTCTTGGTTACGGCGGGGCAAGATGCCGATTACCTTGATCTTGGCCTCCGGCTGCCGTTGCCTGATGGCGGAAAGCAAGAAACGAATGCCTTCCACGATCTCGTTGTCATTGTTGATTCCGATGTTATTCGTGCCGATCATCAATACTACTTCCTCAGCCTTGTATCCATCCAATTCACCATGATAGACTCTCCAAAGTACGTTCTCGATACGGTCGAAACCATATCCGAGATTGTGGAATCCAGCCGGACGCATGATTTTCTCCCATGTTTCCATACCTCGCACGGACGGTCCTTTGGGCTCTCCTCCCCAGAAATGCGTGATGGAATTACCTAGGATCACCCGTCGAGGCGGGTTGCTTTGATTCAGCGAGAGAATATCCCGGTGACGTTTTTGCCATTCGTAATTATTGGGTTCCCGGCGCTGGGTGACAGGCATTGTGGTAGAGAGGTCTCCTTTGGGGATGCGTAATATCTCCCGTACTTTCCGCTCTACGGCGTTCGCTTGTGTTTCCATGCCCCAGTCGGAAGGATGGACGTAATCTACCCAAGCATCCGGGTGCAGTCCCAGCTCTTCTCGTGTAAGGTAGTAGATATCTTTTATCCCTTGTGCCTGCAATTCCTCGAATGCTTTTTTAGCTCCTTCGTTCATGCGCACATAATCTTGTAGCTTCGTATCGTCGGCGAGTGCGTTGCTATATCCGGCATGCTCCACCAATAAGATCGGAGAGGAGTGGGTGGCACGTATTTGCTTGACTGCGTCCGATACGAGTTGCGTGATCTCATCTTTGCTCTTTGGCGTGAGGTTGGGCAGGCAGTCAAGGATATAAAGGCGTGCGTCTATCTCACAAATAAAATCCAATACCTCTTTCTCTAAACGTCCGTTACCGGAGAAGCCTAGGTTGATAAGCGGATATCCCAGTGAACGCTGCAAGATCGTGCCCCAAGTCATGCCCGGACGGGAGGCGCATGCGCCTTGGGCGATCGAGGTTCCGTATAAAAGAATCGGTTTCTCGGGCGATACGGGGATAAACGTAAGCTCATCGTTTTCGGGCACGCCGATTTCCAACCACTTTATCGTATTATAAGGAGGCAGGTAGAGGCGGAACTCATAGCCCCTGTCATGATACAGATCTTTGCCTATGTTCGTATAATGATATTGAAGCGTATCTCCGGAAGGATAACCGCCGAAATAAAATCTCCATTGGCCATCGCTATCGATACTATATAGATCTACGCCGGATACGCCTGTCGTGGGCATATGTGGCATATTCAGCGGTCCGCTTACTTGATAGCGTACTTTTAGTTCAGGGGCGTTGCTGAAAAAATGAATCGCCAACCCGGCGGAGTTGCGCGATAAATCCCAGACGGGTTTACGTACCTTGCCTTCGGCTCTTTGGGGAAGCCGGACGTAGCTGTCTCCGATCTCTTCGGTCCATCCTTGGTTTTGTATGACAGGGAATCCATATTCGAGCGGGTTGAGCCATTTCCATTGTGCGTGGGCGGATAGAGCCGTGAGGCATACGAGCGTTAAGAAGATTTTGTGAAGTCTCATCATTCCGGTATTATTTGTTTTTTGTTATGAATATGACAAAGATAATATATATTTGTATTCATAAACAAACTTAAATCAATAAACCATGAGTAAAAACATTCTATTTGCTTTTCTCTTTTTAATGGGCGCTATCCCGTCGATCGCCCAGAAGAATTACCAAGTCCAGTCTCCAAACCGGGATATAAAGGTGGAGGTTACGGTAGCCGATAAAGTCACTTTCGCTATCGTACAGGATCATTCGGAGGTGATGAATTCTGCCGTATCTATGACTTTACAAGGAGGTGAGGTACTTGGCGCTAACCCGAAAGTCTTGAAAGTGACGAAGACCTCGGTAGACAAGGAGATACCCTCTCCGTTCTATAAGAAGGACGTAGTAAAGGATATCTATAATGAGATGCAAATCTCGTTCCGGGGAAACTACGGGCTGGTTTTTAGGGTGTATAACGATGGAGTCGCTTACCGTTTCACGACGAAAAGAAAGGAACCGATCGTTATTGCCGATGAGGAGGCCGTCTATAATTTTCCCTCGGATTATAAGACATTCACCGCTTACGTGAATAGTACGAAGCCGACGTTCGAGGAGCAATTTTTCAATTCCTTCGAGCAGCCCTACGCAAACGAGACGATCACTGGCCTGAATGATAAACGCCTGAAGATCCTGCCTCTTTTGGTGGATCTGGGAGATGGTCGCAAGATCTGTATCACGGAAGCCGATCTGGAGGATTTCCCCGGGATGTTCTTGAATAACGAGACGGGAAAACCTTCCTTGAAAGCGGTTCATGCGCCTTATCCGAAAGTGAAGGAGCAAGGTGGCCATAATCAGTTACAGATGTTGGTGAAAGAGCGTGAGAACTATATCGCCAAAACATCCGGAACCCGTTCTTTCCCTTGGCGTGCGTTTATAATCTCCCGGAATGATAAGGAGTTGGCCGATTGCGATATGGTCTACCGTCTGGCTTCTCCCTCCCGGGTAAACGATATCTCTTGGATCAAGCCGGGTAAGGTGGCTTGGGATTGGTGGAACGACTGGAATCTATACGGTGTGGATTTCCGTGCCGGAATCAATAATCCCACCTATAAATATTATATCGACTTCGCCGCCGAGCATGGCATCGAGTACGTAATCTTGGATGAGGGCTGGGCCGTGAACCTGCAAGCGGACATGATGCAAGTAATACCGGAGATCGATCTTCAAGAATTGGTGGATTACGGTAAGTCCAAGAATGTCGGAATTATCCTTTGGGCGGGTTATTGGGCTTTCGCCCGTGATATGGAGAATGTCGTGAAGCATTATTCGGATATGGGCGTGAAAGGCTTCAAGGTGGATTTCTTGGATCGTGACGATCAGGAAATGGTGAACTTTGTTTATAAAGCCTCCGAGGTATGCGCTAAATATAAGATGCTAGTGGATTTCCATGGCGTATTCAAGCCGACAGGTCTTCAACGGACCTATCCGAACGTGTTGAACTATGAGGGTGTGAATGGTTTGGAGCAAATGAAGTGGTCTTCCGAGAAGGAGTTCGATATGGTGACGTATGATGTCACGATCCCATTTATCCGTATGATCGCCGGCCCGATGGATTATACGCAAGGTGCTATGCGTAACGCCGCCAGAGGTAATCATCGGTCGGTAAACTCGGAGCCGATGAGCCAAGGAACCCGTTGCCGCCAGTTGGCTACTTACGTGATCTTCGAGTCTCCTTTCAATATGCTGTGCGATGCCCCGTCTAATTATAGGAGGGAAAAGGAATGTACGGAGTTTATCTCTAACATTCCGACCATCTGGGATGAGACGGTCTCATTGGCTGGAAAGGTCTCCGAGTATGTAGCGATCGCCCGCCGTCATGGTAATGATTGGTATATCGGGGCGTTGACCAACTGGACGCCGAGGGAGCTGGATTTAGACCTGTCTTTCTTGGGCGAAGGTGATTATACTTTGGAATTATTCAAGGATGGCATAAATGCCGATCGTGCCGCCCGTGATTATAAGAAAGAGGTAATCCCAGTCCCGACAGATCGCAAATTAAAGATCCATATGGCTCCCGGTGGAGGCTATGCGGCTCGTATCCAGAAACGATAATTCTTTTTTCGTCTAAAGCGACCCTGCCTTTCGTCGAATAAACGCTTGCGTTCATAGGCGCAGGCGTTAGATTCGTTTACTTTTATAAAAAACGGTATTATGAAACTCACGAGGCAAGATTATATATTGGCGGGAGGACAGGCTTTATTGTGGATCACCTTATGGCTGATTCCTCCTGCGATCGATTTTTTCATACGCTTTAATCCGAGCTCGGCTTTCGAGGTGTGGAAGATTAATACGGGGTTCATTACTCCGTTGGCTATTGTTTTCACCGCTAATTTCTATGTATTGGTTCCCTATTTGCTTTATCGGGATCGGAAGATGCTCTTTGGTTTGATGAATTTGCTATTGATCACGGGGGCTAACCTATGGATATTTTCTCCTAAGGCGGATTTCCCGGACGAATGGCGTTCGGGAATGTATATGGTCGCTTTCGGAGCGTTCTTCTTACATTTGCTAGTGGTTGGATGTGCCGTGGGATTCCGTTATATCGTACGCTGGGGCGATATGCAGATGCGTTTGAAAGAGGAACGGCAGAAAAACGCCGAGGCGGAACTGGCTTGGCTGAAGAACCAGTTGAATCCGCATTTTCTCTTTAATACCTTGAATAATATATCCAGCTTGGTCCAGATAAACCAAGATACGGCGCAAGAACGTATCGGGCAATTGAGCGATTTGCTGCGGTATACGCTCTATGAGTCGAACCATGAGCTGGTACCGGTGGAAGGCGAGATCGAGTTCATGAATAATTACATCGAGTTGATGAGGTTGCGCTGCAATGAACTGGCTACCGTGGAAGTGGATTTGCAAGTCCCGCCTAAACCGATGAGGATCGTGCCGCTTTTGTTCATCTCTTTAATAGAGAACGCATTCAAGCATGGCGTGAATAGCCGTAAGTCGTCGTTCGTACGTATTCGCTTCAAGGCGGAAGGAGATGACCTCGTCTTTACCTGCGAGAATAGCGACCATCCGAAACCGGACGTGAACCGTAGCGGATCGGGGATCGGGCTGGAGAATCTGAGGCGTAGGCTGGATCTGGCTTATCCCGGTCGTTACCGATATGATCAAGCGCTTCGGGAAAATAGTTACTTTGTTCAAATAACACTTCGAGACTGCTTATGAAAACACTGACTTGCATGATCGTAGACGATGAGCCCTTGGCGGTGAAGATGCTGGAGGACTTCGTAAGCCGTACGCCTTATCTGAGGCTGGCGGCTTCCTTCAATGATCCGGTACTGGCGCTCTCCACGTTGCGCGAGTCTCCGGTGGACGTGCTTTTCTTGGATATCCAGATGCCGGATCTGGACGGGCTGAACCTCTCCCGGATGGTACCGCCCAGTACGAGGGTGATCTTCACGACCGCCTTTAAGGAGTATGCCTTTGATAGCTATGAGGTGAATGCCCTCGATTTCCTGCTGAAGCCCATCCGATACCATAAGTTTCTCGGAGCTGCGGAGAAGGCCCGCCAATGGTTTGAGATGAATAGCGTGAAGGAGGAGAGAGGCAGCCTTTTCGTGCGGGTGGATAGCCAGTTGCGGCAGGTGGAAATCTCCCGGATATTATACGTGACGGGCTTGAAGGATTACGTGATGATCTATATGGAAGGGGAGGCTCGTCCGCTTATCACCCACGTGACGATGAAGGCCATGGAAGAGATGCTGTCTACCGGTCGCTTTATGCGGGTACATCGTTCTTATATCGTGGCGTTGGATAAGATCCGCTCCGTCGACCGGAATAATTGCGTTTATATCGGGAAGGAGATCATCCACGTGACGGATGCCTACAAAGAGGCGTTCAACGCTTATCTGAAAGCTGCTCAACCTTCTTGAACTTGGATGCCCATTCAAAGCTCCTTACGATGGGCATTCTAACGACCTTACAATGCCCATTGTAGGAACCTTATAATGGGCATTCTAAACTTTATGTGTATATTCGTGCCTTAATTAAGAGAAAACGATATGAAGAATAGCATTCCTTTAGGGTTTATCCGGATCTTTATCCTGCTTATATGTCTGACCTCGTGCGGTAGCAAAAAACAACAAAAAGTAGCTTTGCCCGCCGATTTCAAGGGACCGAAGGAGTTGGCTCGCTTATATGGGGTACGTATCACACCGGAAGATAATATATTCTTGTACAACGAGGGGGCCCGTTGGTTGGGTGTACGTCATAAATTGGGAGGGAGCACGAAACGGGGCGTGGATTGCTCCGGTTTCGTATCGATCGTTTATCGGGAGGTATACGGAAAACAGCTGGCTCGTTCCTCGGCGGATATGCTGAAGTATAATTGCAAGAAAGTGAGTCGTGCCAAATTGCAGGAAGGAGATCTGGTATTTTTCAAGACGGGTCGTGGCGGGAAACGTGGCGTTCCGAATCACGTGGGGATTTACTTGAAAAATGGACGCTTCATCCATACCAGTACTTCTAGCGGCGTGGTGGTAAGTAGCCTTAGCGAGCCTTATTATACAAGAACTTGGTTAACGGGTGGTAGGGTAAAATAAAATTACTAAATTCGCGTCTTAGAAAAACTATTAAACATAAATAGAATATGTTGACAATCAAATTAATCACTGAAAACACGGATGCCGTAATCCGTGGACTGGAAAAGAAACATTTTAAGGGTGCGAAAGAAAGCATCGATAAAGTGTTGGAATTGAATGATAAAAGACGTATCGCACAAAATCAATTAGATAAGAACCTAGCGGAGGTAAACGCAACCTCGAAGTCGATCGGACAATTAATGAAAGAGGGCAAGAAGGAAGAGGCGGAAGCCGCTAAGAAACATGTTTCCGAGATCAAGGAGGTGAGCAAGGCTTTGCAGACAGAGATGGATCAGGCTGCCGAGGAGCTGCAGAACTTACTTTATACGATCCCGAACGTACCTTATGATGAGGTGCCCGAGGGTACCTCCGCCGAGGACAATGTGGTAGAGAAAATGGGAGGTATGGAAACGGAACTTCCGAAGAACGCTCTTCCGCACTGGGAATTGGCGAAGAAATATGATTTGATTGATTTCGATCTGGGTGTTAAGATCACGGGAGCAGGTTTCCCGGTCTATAAAGGACAGGGCGCTCGTTTGCAACGTGCGTTGATCAACTTCTTCTTGGATGAGGCTCGTGATGCCGGTTACTTGGAGATCATGCCGCCTACGGTGGTGAACTCGGCTTCCGGTTATGGTACGGGACAGCTTCCGGATAAGGAGGGACAGATGTATCATTGCGAGGTAGACGATTTATATTTGATCCCGACAGCGGAGGTGCCCGTGACAAATATTTATCGGGATGTCATTCTGGATGAGAAGCAGTTACCGATCAAGAATTGCGCTTATACACAATGTTTCCGTCGTGAGGCCGGATCTTATGGCAAGGATGTACGCGGTTTGAATCGTTTGCACGAATTTTCTAAGGTGGAGTTGGTTCGGATCGATAAACCGGAGCACTCTAAGCAATCTCACCAAGAGATGTTGAATCATGTGGAGGGATTACTTCAGAAGTTGGAGTTGCCGTATCGCATCCTTCGTCTTTGTGGGGGTGATATGAGTTTCACGGCTGCCCTTTGCTTTGATTTCGAGGTGTATTCCGAGGCACAACAACGCTGGTTGGAAGTTAGCTCCGTGTCCAACTTCGATACGTATCAAGCCAACCGCTTGAAATGCCGCTATCGTGACGAGAATAAGAAAACGCAACTTTGCCATACCTTGAATGGTAGTGCCTTGGCTTTACCCCGCATCGTAGCCGCCTTATTGGAAAACAACCAAACCCCCGAGGGCATCCGCATCCCGAAAGCGTTGATCCCTTACACTGGGTTTGATATGATTAAATAAGCATCAAATCATTTGATGAACACATCGGTAAACGTATTAATGATTAATGCGCAGGGTATTATGCTTTCGGTGTTAGGACGGGATTATTTTCTGTCCTATAATCGTGTTCCATGGTTGAAAGAAGCACGTATTAGTAATGTGTTAAATGTTCGGATGGCTGGGCGTAATGCGATAGAATGGCCGGAGTTAGATGTTGATTTGGAGATCGAAAGTTTGAAACATCCAGAACGTTATCCTCTTATTATGAAACGTTCAACATTGGACTTCGTATAATCTCTTTTTTATAAAATATCCCAGCATTGTCCTTATTGTGGATATGCTGGGATATTTTTTTTGAATGAATTAGATGAATAAGTTTACGTTTGCGTCTTCCGCACGTTCCAGATAGGTGGCTACGCCTCCTAGGACAACGTTATCCATCAGTTCTTCTTTTTTGACGCCCATTACGTCCATGCTCATCGTGCAGGCGATCATCTCGATACCATTCTCTACGGCTTGTGCCATAAGGCTTTCCAAGCTGTCGATCCGTTTCTTCTTCATGATAAGGCGCATCATCCAACTGCCGGCTCCACCCATATTCATTTTAGATAGTTTCAGCTTTTCGCTATTTGCCGGAAGCATCCAGCCAAACATCTTGCCGAAGATATCTTTAGATACGGCAGGTTTTTCCCGTTTCTTAATCACGTTGAGCCCCCAGAAAGTAAAGAACATAGTCACCTTCTTTCCGGTGGAGGCAGCCCCGTTCGCTATGACGAATGAGGCCAACGCCTTATCGAGGTCATCGCTGAAAACGATCAATGTCTTGTTGTCGGCACTATTACCACCTGTCGCTATTTTGCATTCAGCTTTTTTTTTTCGTACCGTGGCGGCGATCGTGCCTCCCTTATTTTCCAGAGAGACTAACTCTGCCCCGGTTATCTTGCACCATGAAGAGACATCTTTTCCGAAAGCCTGATCTGTTGCGGTGATTTCCAATGACTCATCTTCCCGCAAGTTCTCATAGTTCTTTTTCAACTGCATGATCGGTCCCGGACACATTAATCCGCAAGCGTCTACCTTAATCGCCGTAGCTGCCGGAGTCGATTTGCAAGAGCTACTTTTACCAGATGCCTTATCAGAAACAGCTTCGGACGAACAAGGTGCGCAGGCCGGCTCATTCTTGATCTTTGCTGTCGCTACACTCCAAGTCTTGTAACCACCGGATAGGTTCCGGACATTCGTGAAGCCATTTTGAGTCAGGATGCGATAAGCCAAATAGCCCCTTAATCCAACGGCGCAAGTCACTACGATCAGTTTATCCTTGGGTAGTTCCGCCAAATGTTCTCTTAACTCATCAACCGGGATATTGATGAAGCCGGGGATTGTCCCTAAGCTGTACTCGTCACGGGTACGGACATCGATACGTACGGTATCTGGCGATAAGTTCTGGATCTCTCTCCACTGGATCGCTTTCGCTTTTCTCGTAAGCAGGTTCTCCGCTACGAACCCGGCCATATTTACGGGATCTTTAGCGGCTGAATAAGGAGGAGCATACGCATGTTCCAACTCCGTCAGGTCATAGACCGTACCTTTCCGCTGGATCACTTGCGCTAACATCTCGATCCGTTTGTCTACGCCTCCGAAACCTACGACTTGCGCCCCTAACAGTCGTCCGTCTTCCGGCGCAAACAATATCTTGATCGATAAAGGCACGGCTCCCGGGTAATATCCCGCATGCGAGGCTCCATGCGTATAGGAGGATTGATAAGCGATTCCTTCCCGTTTCAACAGCTTAGCGTTAGCTCCCGCCGTGGCGACCGTCAAGTCGAATACCTTGGCGATAGAGGTTCCCATCGTCCCGTCATAAGTTTCCTTATTGCCGGATACGATATTATCGGCTACGATACGTCCTTGCTTATTCGCTGGACCCGCCAATGGGATCAAGGCTGGTTTGCCTGTCACGAGGTGGCGTACTTCCACGGCATCTCCCAACGCATAAATATCCGGGTTCGAGGTCTGCATATATTCATTGACAGCGATACCGCCGAGTGCTCCGATCGTAAGTCCCGCTTCCTTGGCCAATCGGGTTTCCGGACGGACACCGATACTCAATAAAACCATATCCGCCGGGATCTGCTTCCCACTTTTCAAATGAACGGTCACGCCTCTGGAAGTCTCCTCGAAACGAGATACGCCATCTTCCAGCATCAAGCCTACCTGCTTGCCGATCAATTGCTGATGTACGATAGCGGCCATGGAATAGTCGAGGGGTGCCATCACTTGGTTAGCCATTTCCACGACGGTGACGTGGACACCCAGCTCATGCAAATTCTCCGCCATCTCCAAGCCGATGAAACCACCCCCTACAACAACGGCGGTACGGGGCTTTTCCGTGTTCACGTAATTCTTGATCGTGTCCGTATCCGGCACGTTACGTAACGTGAATATCTTTTTACTCTCGATTCCTTCGATGCGTGGACGCAAAGGCTCCGCACCGGGAGAGAGCACTAGTTTATCGTAAGTCTCCGTGTAGGTTTCTCCTGTGCCGAGTTTCTTTACCTCCACTTGCTTGGATTCGGGAAGGATTCGGGTCACTTCCTGCTCCGTACGGATATCGATGCGGAATCGATCCGTGAAGCCTTTCACGGTTTGTACGAATAATTTATTCCGGTCGTTGATCGTGTCTCCTATATAATAAGGTAATCCACAGTTTGCGTAAGAAACATATTTTCCACGTTCGAAAAGGATGATTTCCGCTTTCTCGTCCATTCTACGCAGCCGGGCTGCTACGGTAGCTCCACCAGCTACACCTCCAATAATCAAGTACTTCATATCTATTTTTATTTAATTTGTATTATACATATTTGTTAGTAGACAATAATTAGTTAAAAAAAGGGATTCATCCCTTTTGTATGTATTCTTTGAGTTGATTGAACAGGCTATCCATATTTAGCTCGGCCTGCATCATCTGTTGTATTTTCTCTTTCCCTTTTGGGGTGAGCGAGAAAAACATTTGCCGCTTATCCTCTTTATTGATGTTCCTGCGGATAAACCCCTTGTTCTCGACAGAGGTGATCACCTTTGAGACCCGGGAGTTTGAAAGACCGATATAATCGCAAATCATTCCTGCCGACTTTGCCTCATTATCCTTTAAGCAACAAAGCAACATGGCCTCGTTGATGGTGATAGCATGTACTTCCGAGAAATTTTTCTCGAACTGGTACAGTATCTTATAGATATCCTTTATGGCGCAAATTGGTTCCATATTTCTTTATAACTTGTTTGATGATGCAAAGATATAACTATTTTCTAATAAAAATACTTTCTAGTGGAAAATAATTAAGACTATTGTATATTACCCTATAGTAGAGACAGGGCGTGCCCCGTCTCTACTACTAGGTATTTCTTTTAATCTCTGTTGGAGAAATATTTCATGAATTGTGAACGCTCATACATCGCCGGGTTCGGGATATTGGCGTAATTCAATTTGCCTTGGAATTGGGAAAGGGATTGGTAATGTGCCTGATGCATCCACTCTTCCACGCAAGTCAATACTTGGGAGATGATTTCCGCTCCATGTGTATAGACAGCGCTACACATCTGTACGGCGGAAGCGCCGGCCAATAGACATTTAACGACATCTTCCCAATCATGCACACCGGTAGAGGAAGCGATACTGATTCCCGGGATCTTTCCGGATACGATAGCCGTCCAGCGAATCGTGTCACTCAAATCGGAATGATTGCTAAATACATTACCCGAAACGATCTGCATATTATTAATGTCGATATCCGGCTGGTAGAAACGATTGAATAGCACGACACCATCAGCACCGTTTACTTTCAACAAATTAACCAGTGAAGGAATATTGCTGTAATTCTTTCCGATCTTCATGATAACCGGAATCGATACGGTTTCTTTTACCTTGCGGATGATACTGACATACGTATCCCGGATACTCTCGAAATCTTCGGTCAGTTCGGTTTCCATGAAGAACACGTTCAATTCCAAAGCGTCCGCTCCCGCTAACTCAATTTGGCGGGCAAAGTCGATCCAAGCGTCCGCCTTATAGCAATTGATGCTGGCGATAATGGGGATCGTACATAATTCCTTGCTCTTCTTGATCAGTTCCAGATAATCATTTACTTGATTCGCTTTTACATAACCACGGATATAATCCGCCGCTTCGGGGTAATCGGAGTCTTGCATCAAAGCCTCGCTCTGCATCTCGATCTGCTCTTCGAAAAGAGATTTCAATACGATAGCTCCAGCGCCTGCTTTCTCAAAATCCCTGTTACGTTCCGCCTTATTGGTGAGTCCGGAGCTCCCTACGATAATCGGATTGCGAAGTGTTAACCCCGCGTATTGGGTTTTAATGTCAATCATGTTGCCTATATTTAGATTTAATAATTACTTTAATATTCCCGTTCGCCAAAGATACTGGTACCCACCCGTATCAAGGAGCTTCCTTCTTGGATAGCGATCGGGTAATCGTGGCTCATCCCCATGGATATCTCCTTGAAATCGACATTATCTTTACAGAGCGTCTCTTTCAGTTCGATAAATAAATCATGGATATTGCGGAATTCTTCCCGTATCAACCCCGTATCATCGGTATTGGTAGCCATGCCCATCAATCCGCAAATACGAATATGCTGGAATTCGGCCAAGGACTCGTCACGCAACAACTCCTTGCATTCCTCAGGACTGAGTCCGTGCTTGGATTCCTCTTGCGCCACATGGATCTCCAATAATACCCGGATCGTGCGGTCGTGTTTTTTCGCTTGTTTATTCACCTCAGCCAAAAGCTTCAAGGAGTCTATGCTATGGATCAAATGAATAAAAGGAGCGATATCTTTTACCTTATTGCTTTGTAACGGGCCGATAAAATGCCATTCGATATCCTCAGGTAGTACTTTTTGCTTGGCGCTCAGTTCCTGTGCCCTGCTTTCGCCAAACACCCGCTGTCCGGCGTTGTAAGCCTCCCATAGAGCTTCCACCGGGTGAAACTTAGAGACGGCAACCAACGTCACCCCTTGCGGGAGCGACGTTTTCAGTTGTACTATGTTTTGAGCGATACGCATGTTTTTATCCTCTTTGTTCAGCTTGTTGTTTTTGCTCCGCTATCAGTTCCTCGCCACTTTTCTTCTCGCCGGGAATACTGTTCGCGTCGAATGGGAATACATCCATCAACTGGGTTTCCGTTACCGAGGCGATGGTATAATCCGCCAATGTACCCTTCATTCCATCTTCCAATACGGCGATGGCCTCTTTCAGCGTAGTGGCTTGGGCAAGCATTTGTGCGGCGGTTTTCTTTTCCGCTCCGCTCTTCTCGTCCAACGTGATAAAATAAACCT